>Ga0326727_10001258_pt1 | contig 95938 bp, 100 predicted proteins | sample MB2enrmetagenome_FD_207643 | JGI IMG/M metagenome (GOLD analysis project Ga0326727, IMG submission 207643) | Lab enriched peat soil microbial communities from McLean, Ithaca, NY, United States - MB29MY | ecosystem: Environmental > Terrestrial > Soil > Wetlands > Peat | place: USA: New York... | reverse complement strand
GACGATCGCCCGCACGTCCCGGCGGGAGACAATCCCGATGATCCTGCCCTTCCCCACCACCGGCACGCCCCCGATACTGTACTGGTTCATCAGTTTCTCGGCATCGGAAACCGTGGCCGTGTCCTCAACATACAGGACATCGCGCTCGATAAGTTCCTCGGCCTGTTTGACGAAATTAACCTCCCGGAGCTCGTGCTCGGCAGTCATGTTCCGGTGGATCACACCTATCCCGCCTTCTCGGGCAAGGGCGATGGCCATCATAGACTCGGTGACCGTGTCCATCGCGGACGAAACAAGGGGAATATTGAGCCCGATGTTTTTTGTGAACCGGGTCCGGGTATCGGTCTCGGCTGGTTCGATCCAGGATTCCAGCGGCTCCAGCAGCACGTCGTCAAACGTGAGAGAGAGAGGAACATCCAGTTTTTTGAGGTACATTGCACACCTGATAATTTACCTGATCCCTTACCTGATTCTGGCAAGCGCGGTCTTCACAAGATCCTCGCGGATGGTCCCGTTCCGGTCGCCCCCGCAGACCATCCCCCGGACCCCGATGATCTCCGGGTTGATGCGTTTCAAGGCATCGATGTCGTCGAACTTGAGCGAGCCGGCAAGGGCCGTGCCAAGACCAAGTTTCCGGTTGCCTTCGATGAACCGTGCAAGCGTTGCCTCGTCCATGAAAGAGAACGTACTCCGTCCGTCTTTAATCCCCGTGTCGACCATCGCATAGTCAGCCCCGCACGCGGCGGCAACGGGAGATATATCGAAGGGGGAGATCGAACCCATCCGCTCATAATCGGAATAACCGGCGATAACTACGAACTTCTCCGGGAATTCATCCTTGACGGCTTTGGTGACCGCCGCGATCACCTCGCGGGCATGATCTTTCCCGGGAAAGGCAAGCCCGATCTTGATATAGTCAGCCCCGGCACAGGCAGCCCCGTATGCGGCAAGGGCGGCTCCGCCCGGTTTGTAGGGGAAGTCCCCGATTGCTGCACTCACCGGTTTCCGGGTAAACGTTTTGATCTCCCGGATCACCCAGGGAAAATTGGCGCCAAGCGAGCCCTCTGAAGGTTTTTTAACGTCAATGATATCGGCAGCAACGGAACACTGAGCCTCGGAAATAGAGCTGGGGCTGACCAACAATTGCATAAACTTTAATGATCTTTTATCCTAATAGTGGTTGCGTTACCGATGGAACTGGTGCTTGCAATGGATTTGCGGCGCAATACGGTCGTGCACGGAAAATCCGGGCTGCGTGCGACCTATAAACCGCTTGACTGGGGACTTTCTCCGACGGCAGAACCGGTAGGTTTTGTAAAAGCCATCGCGCCAAAATATCTCTACATCGCAGACCTCGACCGGATCGAAGGTACCGGTTCCCACGATGCGATGGTCAGGTCCTGTGCCAACCTTGTGGAATGCTGCTATGTGGACCGGGGGATACGGTCACCGACCGATACGCTTGCCGGGCCGCACATCAAAAACATTGTCGGCACCGAGACCGGGGGGGCCGATCTTTCGCGGTACAAGGGAGGCTACCTGAGCGTGGATGTAAAAGACGGGAAAGTGATCCCTTCAGGAGATGCACCGGAGACCGTGCTCAGGGCGGCACGGAAATGGAATTTTGAAGGGTGCATTCTCCTCAACCTTGGGTTTGTCGGGACAGAGAACGGACTCGGATCCGGTACGGACACGCTCGAAATCTGGCGGTCGGCCTATGACGGCCGGCTCCTCTACGGCGGCGGTGTCGCCTCTGTCGCGGATCTCGAAACAATAAAGGATGCCGGTTTTGACGGCGCTATCATTGCGACCGCCCTCCACAAGGGTGCAGTGCCGGCCGAATGGATACGGAGGGGATGCTGTTGTTAGTCACCATCGAAGGTATTGACGGCACCGGGAAGAGCACGCTGCTGACGGCGCTCAAAGCGAGACTTGCCGATCTCGACCCGGTCTTTACGCGTGAACCCGGGGCAACATGGGTGGGAGAGTCGGTCCGGCGGGCAATTGCCGAGCAGATCGATCCCATCACAGAAGCCACGCTCTTTGTCGCCGATCACGCCGCTCACCTTGCAACCGTGGTACGCCCGGCGCTTGCAGAGGGAAAACTGGTGATCTCCGACCGGTACTCGGACAGCCGGTTTGCCTACCAGTCGGTCACACTTGAAGGCGTAATCCCTGATCCGGAGGGATGGCTGCGGGCGATGCACAACGGGTGGTCGGTCGTACCGGACAAGACTTTCCTGCTCGCGGTGCCGGTTGATAATGCTCTTGACCGGCTGGCCGCAAAGAGCGGGCGGGAGCATTTTGAGCGGCGCGAGATTCTTGAAAGGGTTCAGGAACGGTACCTCGCATTTGCACGGGCCGAACCGTCCCGGTTTGTCGTTGTCGATGGTTTGCTAGACAAGGATGAAGTCGCGGAATTTGTTGCGAGCGCGATCAGGCAGATAGTGGCAGATGGAAAGAAACGGAAGAGGAAATAATTAAAGCACTGTCTTGCAATCGATCAGCGAGAGAGCCCACCCCCTTCGGGTGTCGCTCGGCCGCCTCGTCGGGGCCTCGCTGGGCGAGGGACTTTTACCATGAGTGCCCCGGCTGCTGGTGGATTGGTTGTTTTCCGATAATTGCCGGCTCGTGACTCAATCCCTTTTGGAAGGGGCCGGCAATACACGCGATCTTTTGGCCGGCAACCGGGTCGCCCCGACCTATTTTGAAATTGATCGGTCCGACAATTTTTTCTGTTGAGTGAGAGGTGGGGGGAGGGGGGGCTACCCTTGATCCATGTGGTGCAGGGGGTCGCCCCGATCATTTCTGAGACTGGTCGGACCGATCGATTTTGAAAATGATCGGGCCGATCACCCTATCTCGTCTGAAAGTCCAGTAGAAACACACGTTACGGTGCTGAAATATGAGAGGTCGCCTCGACCAATTTTGAGTTTGATCGGTTCGATCATTTTTTTTTGCGAAGCGTGAAGTGGGGAGGAGGGGGTGCCCGGTTTTTTTGGAGGCCGGGGTGACCGATCATGATGATGGGCGGGGGTGACCTGTCAGCAGATCAAGAGGGTCTGGCAAAAGACTGATGATGGGCCGATAATAATACTAAAACAATTACAAATAACTAAAAAGGCAGGGTTCAATGTATGGCGGCATGCAGGATTAAAAAAGAAATCCGGGATCGCATCGTTACGATACTGAAAAATTACGGTGCTGAGCGGATCGCCATCTTTGGTTCATACGCCCGGGGAGAAGCCGGCAAAAAAAGCGATATTGATATCCTTGTCCGGTTTGCCCGGCCAAAAAGCCTTATCCAGCTTATCCAGATCGAGGATGAAATAGCAAAAGCCGTCAAGGTACCGGTCGATCTCGTCACGGAAAAATCGATCAGCCCGTACCTTTCATCCTCAATCCACCGGGACGAAGTGGTGATCTATGGATGAGACCAGAAGATCCGGCGTACCTTCACCATATCCTTGATGCAATTTTCCATATCGAAGAATTCGCCAAAAAAATCTCTTCTGCCGAGGATCTCAAAGACCATCCGCTTGAACGCGCGGGGATTGAACGGATGCTCTCCATTATTGGTGAGGCTGCAAAAAATGTCTCGCCGCAATTGCGTAAAGACGCCCCTGATATTCCCTGGAAGGCAACGGCCGGCATGCGCGACAAACTCATCCACCACTATTTTGGCGTGGACTATGAAGCGGTGTATGAGACCATACGGCAGGATTTGCCGGTGTTAAAGCGTGGGATCCGGAAAATTCTGGAAGATACCACTGCCCAAGACCCGGGCACGAATACAAAGAAAAAACGGGAGAACCGGAAAAGATCCTGATATCTCCGAAAAATACGCCCGAAAAACAGTCCGTTTCGGTTCGCATGGAAATGAGGCCCAAAAATTGATTTGTTTGCCAAAATACGCCAAAATTGAGCCCCATATAATGGCCATAATCGGGCTATAACGGCCTTCCGGCGGCCTCTTTTTCCGGGACCCATCAAATGCCCATTTAGTATGAGATCGGCCTGCAAAACGCGTTTACGCGAACTTCATAATTCGCCCGATTGCCAAAATAAGGCCAATTTGGGCTTGTTTTAAAAATGAGCCTATATCGGGCTCCGATTGGATCCCGGGAAGAGCAATCCGGGCTCCATACGGGCTCGGATTAACTCAAGTCTGATCATGAAAACAGAGGATGCCGGAGCGGTCACCCCCGGCTGTAAACTCCTGTTCCATACGGAAACATAAGTCGCTTTGAACGGTATTCGCCAGACACCAGTTTTTTGGATGGATAAGTACTTCAAAAATACGCCCTGTACGGGCTCCGATTCCCTGTTTTCTCGGGTCAGGAGGTAATAATTCTCCAAAATGCGGTAATAATTCAGGTCATTTATAGTATTTTTCCGTCGGATATCGTAAGGTAACAATTAGCAGCATTTGGATGGCGAAAACTGATAAGTGCCGGGGATTTGCCTTTCCCGGGGGATAGTTCCTGGGGGGAGGCGAGAAAAAATGTTCAGATATGCGCAACCAAGAAAACAAAAAACAATTTTAAGATGTGAGAGCAATCCACTCACAGAATTTTTCCAGGCCGCTGAAACGATGCGATGCCAGACGCGCAAAACGCCTCGTCGGGTTTTGCGCTACGCACTTACCGGGATCCTTACGCGTAATCGGATTCGGTTGATGGGATTATGAAACAAAATGTGCGGGCGCCCGGACACTCACTTGCCCAGCGAGGACCCGAAGAGGCGTCCGAGCGACTCCCTGCGGAGCAGGGAGGGGGAGGAATCGCTAATTGTTGGGAGCGGATGAAGTCTGGCCTCGTGATGCTTGAACACCATTCCCGTACCTCAAAGATGGGAAGCCAACCTTGAAGATCTAACACCTTGAGGAAACTGTCACAAAAACAACTCAAGAAGAATTACTATTGGGGGATTGAACTGTGGTGGAGAGAATCAAATGGGCATTAAATTTTCATCTATGATATAAGACAATTGATGTGTCATTAACGCTCTTATACGACTTCTATATTTATTTTATTGAATCGTTACTTTCCCAAGTTAAATTCAAATGTCCCCGTCCATATATCTCCCCTTTATTGGCATCAGTAAATGTTAAACCGATAAAAACGTCGGGCTTACTTTTTCCATAATCTGAAACATCATATGTCCAAAAGATATTATCGGTCGAATTCGGACATACAGCGATGGTCATTTCTTGTGGTTCGTCATCAATTCTGGTAAAATCATCGCTTATTTTTACAAAATGCCCATAATTCGTTGTCCAATCACAGTTTAAGTAATACAAATCAAGTAATCCTAAATTGCTGGAATTTATTGGAGAAGGTATGGGAGAATAATGAATTGGGATTAAAAGAGGAGATTTATTATTTGTAATTGAGTTATTAGACCATAGTTGAACATCTAGCGTTTTATTATCCTCATTATAGTAATTAGAAATGGAAGAAATCGGAGGTGAAAACGCTAAGAATAGCAGATATACTACAATTAAAATTAATACAACTGTGCAAACATTGAGTAAAACTGTTTTTAGATTTTGTCTCTTTAAAAATTGTAGCAATGAATTCCAAATTGATGAAAAAAATTCAATAACCTCATTTCGGTTTGCTTTATTGGTAATAATCTCATTAAGAAAAATGTATTCTCCAGAAATAATGAAAAAAATAGCAATAAAAATTGAAATTAAGAAGATTGACATGCTATAAATAAAATTGAATTCGGAAAATGCCTTGATTACCCATATATTAAGTAAGAAAAGACAGATCGAAAGAAGTGAAAGTAAAAAAACTGCTATATAGAAAGTTGATATAATTTTATCGTTCTTTGTGTAGTTTTGTTTTAGGACAGATTGATAAAATTCATATGCTATATAAACTAGCATAATTATCATAAAAATTGCGCCAGAAAAAACAGAAATTAATATGAGTAACAAGGCGAAAAATCCAAACTCGGTTTTTAATAGTACACTAAGCCAATTCGAACCTAAAATAGAATCTATAAAAATAGGTAATAAGGATATCATTGTCCCGATTCCTACGATGATCACAAAAAAATTTGTTATATTGGGTGATTTAATAAAATCAGATAATCCAAATTTCCGATTATTAAGTACTGAAGTATTTGGAATATCGATCATTCCGCTTTTTTGATTCCAGACTTCCGGATTATAATTTTCACAAAGATATAACTCCGGAGAATACATGAAGTGAAATTTTCTTGTGAATATTGATATAATTATGGGCTTTATTCAGGGACTATGAACATGATTGTATTCCACTCTAACGGCGATGATTATGAAAAGAGCATTACACCCTCGGTGTAAAAGTGCTGATAAGGGGGTTTCTAACCAAATTTCATTTTACAATTCTAACCGTCAACACCGTATTCTTTCAAAAAAAATTATTCCTTCCCCGCCACCGTCACGATCACATCGCCGACCGTGATCACATCGACTTTCGCGCCCTCTTCCACGTAGGAATATTTCGGCGTGAATGCATTTTCGGGGACGTCAAGATCCTTGCCATTGACCTTGATCGTCTTTAGTGGGTGCGCCAGCTCTTCGGCCGGGAGCGCCTTGACGGCTTCCATGAATGCGCCCGCATCTTTCCTGAATGTCGGGCCAACCACCGAGCGGTTGAAGTCGATGCCGGAGACAACCTTGTCGAGATGGGCCTTATCGGTCCGCCAGTGGACGTCCGCGTTCAGGGTCCGGGCCGTGTCCCCTTCGTCGTTTGCGGTGTGCGGGGCATAGACCGTGACCTTCCCGAGCGGGGCGTTTAAGGCAAGACCGTTGTCGTGCTTGTACTTGCGCACTTCGGCAACGACCCTGACGAGCAGGTCGCCTTCGGTCCGGGCCGCGGGATCGTCAAAGGTAAATGCGACCCAGGGCTGCTTGTGGACGCTTCCCTTGTTGAGGTACGAGTAGCACTCCTCGGCAAAGTACGGGATAAACGGCGCGAGCATCCGGCAGAGCGCGTCGTACGCGGCATAGAGCACGCGGCAGGCGCTCTTTCTCGACGCCCCTTCGGTATAGAGCCGGCCTTTCGCGAGCTCGATGTAGTTGTCGGCAAGCACGTCCCAGGCAAATTCCCGGATTGCTTTTAAGGCTTCATCGAACTCGTAGTTCTCCATCCTCGCGCTGACCGTTTCCACCGTGTCGGAGAGCCGGGCGAGCAGCCACCGGTCGGCAAGGGCCGTGACCGGCGCGTTCTCATCGATGCCTTCCTTTTCGATCTGGATGAGCGCGAACCTGGCGATGTTCCACATCTTGGTCTGGAACCGTGACGCGGCGATCACATCGTTCCAGGAGAACATGATATCGGAACCGAGCGCCGCGCCGGTCGCCGCCCACTGCCGGAGGGCGTCCGCGCCGTACCGTCCCACCAGTTCTTCAGGGACGATCACGTTGCCCCGGCTCTTGCTCATCTTGAAGCCGTCCTCACCCAGCACCATGCCGTTGACGAGGATCTGATCCCAGGGTTTGCTCCCGGTGAGCGCAACCGAACGCAGGATCGAGTAGAACGCCCAGGTACGGATGATATCGTGGCCCTGCGGCCGGATCTGCGCCGGGAAGATCTTCGGCTTGCCGGTCCCGTCCCAGCCGGTCACGTTTAAAACCGAGATGGATGAGTCCATCCACGTATCGAGCACATCCTCCTCGCCGGTAAACTCGTGCCCGCCGCATTTGGGGCAGGGATGCTTCGGCTGCGTGAGGGTCGGGTCGCAGGGGAGATCCTTCTCGTCCGGTACCACCATCTCGCCGCACTTTTTGCAGAACCAGACCGGGATCGGGGTCGCAAAGATCCGCTGCCGGGAGATGCACCAGTCCCACTCCATCTGGTCGATCCAGTTTTCCATCCGGAGCAGCATGTGCTCGGGATACCACGTAATCTGGTGGGCGGCATCCCGGATCTCCTGCTGCTTGATACGGATGAACCACTGCCGGCCCGAGAGGATCTCGATCGGCGTCTTGCACCGCCAGCAGGTGCCGACACGCTGCTCGAGTTTTTCCTGTTTTTTCAGGATGCCTGCTGCCATCATGTCAGCAAGGATCGCTTTTCTGCACTCGGTCGTGGAAAGGCCGGTGTACTTCCCGGAAATGCCGGTCATCATTCCCCGGCGGTCGATGGCCTTCCTGAGGGGAAGGTTGTGCTGCTTCCACCAGTGGACATCCTGCTTGTCCCCGAACGTACAGATCATGACCGCGCCGGACCCGAACTCCGGGTCGACTGCCTCGTCCTGCACGACCGGGACGGCATGGCCAAAGAGCGGCACGGTGAGGGATTTTCCTTTCAGGGTGTGGTACCGGTCGTCAGCCGGGTGAACGGCGACCGCGACGCAGGCGGCAAGGAGCTCCGGACGGGTGGTCGCGATCTCCACGCCATCGAAATCGAAAAAGTTAAGCTGCGTCTCGCGGTCTTCGTAAGAAACCTCCGCAAACGCGATCGCCGTCTCGCACCGGGTACAGTAGTTGACCGGGTGCTCGTCCTGGTAGATATAGCCGGACTTAAGCATCCTCAAAAACGATAGCTGGGTCTTCGAATAGTACTTCGGCGTCATCGTGATGTACTCGTTTGACCAGTCCGTGGAGAACGCCATGCGCCGGAGCGTGAGGCGCATCTGCACGATATTCTTCTCCGTGAGCTCACGGCACATCCGCCGGAACTCCTCACGCGACACATCGTTTTTGGTGATATGGTTGAGTTCTTCGACTTTTACCTCGGTCGGAAGGCCGTGACAGTCCCAGCCCTGCGGGAACATCACGTTGTAACCTTTCATCCGCTTATACCGGGCGAAAAAATCGATATAACACCAGTTCAGTGCATTGCCGATATGGAAATTACCCGTGGGATACGGAGGGGGCGTATCGATCACAAACTGTGGTTTTTTCGAGGTGTGATCAAAATAGTGGTCCTCGTCGCGCCAGCTCTTCCGCCAGCGCTCCTCCACCTCGGCAAAATCATAGATTTTGGGCAGCTCGTCAGAGGAAACCATTCCGTAGGGGATAGGTCGTTTTATAAAATATAGTGATCGTCCCGGATTCGGGCCAGCCCGGGAAAAACCGGAACGACGCGAGGAAAAAAACGACAAGGCTCTTGACATCTGAAAACAAATGCCTTAAACAATGGCAAAACAGCGGGGACTGGGGTACACAGCAGCGCTCACCGGGGGTGCAATCCTTGCCGGCCCGTATGTACACATGCCGTGGCTGATGGCACTTGTCATCATCCTCTTTTCCCTGATCCTCTGGAGATTCTTTGGGACGAAATATCTGGCGTACGTATTCTGTATCCTTTCCGCCCTTTACGCAGTCAATCTCCTCCCGTTCGTGGTCCTTGCCACAACACTCGCAATGATTTCCCTTGGCGAACTGGTCTTCCAGTCCGGGGCTGACGATCTCAATACCTACTTTTACTACGTCATCTCCACCGCATGGGCCGGGATGCTCGTCATGGTGTACCTCCATGAACAGGCGCTCCTGATGGTCATCTTCGGGATCATCGCCGCGGTTCTCTTAAAGGTGATCCTCCTGAAATACGAGGACTCGCTCGTCCTTGAAGGGATCGGTATCGCGATGACGATGTACCTGATAAAGGAACTCAATTACACCGCGGATATCGAAATTGTCATTATCGCGGTTTTTATTGCATTTGTTTTCGGTTACTTCGCATACCGTTTCAAGACCGCCGATCTCTCGGGACTCTTCTCGACGGCGCTTGTCGGTATCATCCTTCTTGTCTTTGCTGATGCCACGTGGTTCCTCGTGATGCTCGCATTTTTTATCCTCGGCTCGGTCTGCACCCGCTACAAGTTCGAGTACAAGAAACGGATCGGCGTCGAGCAGGGCAAGAGCGGGGCGCGGGGGTACAGGAATGTCTTTGCAAACGGGATTGTCGCGTGTGCGGCAGCCGTGTTATACGGTGTGTTCGTCCAGCCGGTCTTTATCGTGATGTACGTCGGGTGCGTGGCGACAGCGGCGGCCGATACGATGGCAAGCGAGATTGGGGTGACCGGCGGGATTCCCTATATGATCACGACGCTGCGCAGGGTGCCGATCGGTACCAATGGCGGTATTACGACGACCGGCGAACTGGTGGCGCTGGGCGGGAGTCTTGTCGTGTCGCTTGTGGCACTGGGTTTACGCGTCATTACGCCGTGGATGGCCGTTATCTGCACGATCACGGGATTTGTCGGTACCAACCTCGACAGCATTGTCGGGGCGCTCCTGGAAAACAAGGGATTCCTGGGAAATGCGGGAACCAATTTCCTTGCGACACTGGGCGGCGGGATCTTTGCGGTCGCTCTGTACTGGGTATTCATGGTGCACGGTGTGGTATGGTGAGGACCGGGTACGAGATAAAAAACAGAGGAATTCATTTTTTCAGCCTGCCCGCCCTGTCCTGCCGCGGGTAAAAGATTACGGCTCTGGAAAAACCTGTGATCCCTCCCACGTTGCAAAAAACCTATCAGAGGAGGGGATGGTGCCGGTCCCCCTGCACCGCCCCGGCGCAGTGCGATGAGTTTGTATTACCTTCCCGTGATTATCGCTCTACCGGAGGGATAAGGTGCGGGGGGACGAAAGACAAGAGTTGCAAAAAGCCCAAAAGAGCGTTGATAACGATATTTCGAATAGTTCGACGGAGCCACTTTTTATAAAGCAGAATCATCCAAAGGGGCGCAGCTCTGCAGACGAATGTAGGTAAAGGCATTGTCATCCACGTAGGCAAATTCCGGCCTGTCTCCGTGGCAGCCTCCAATCCTGAAGAGTGTCGGCATGTCCAGAGGAATGCGTGCCGCTTCTATCTCCCCTCCGGGACATACGGCATCCTTCTTCTGCACAAACCGGATCAGGTGTTCCCGGATCCCGTCAATGGTTTTACGGCAGCAGATGTGGGTGTGCTGGTGCCCGCAGACCATGTAGGAAAGACCGCGTTTTTCGAGCGCGTCAAATGCCATCGGTGCGGTGTAGTGGTACCCGGTAAAGGAGTCGCCTGCCGTACGGGACAGGCGCTGCCAGCACTTGAGACGGAGCGTCTGGGTGCCGAGATCGAGTGGTCCCCCGTGAACAAAAAGCACCGGGCCAGCCACCCATTCCATCGGCATGTCCGAAAAGATGTCAAGGAGCGGAGAACCGCGCAGCTTCTCGTGGCGGGAGGTACTCGTCTCGTCGCTGCCGGAAACCGGGACACCGTTGAGGAATGCATGGTCGTGGTTGCCTATTACAGATACCAGCTGGAACTCCCTTGCAAGATCATGGATGAGCTCAAGAGTGGGTTCCGGGCAATTGCCCCGGTGCAGGAGATCCCCAAGGTTGACAAGGGTATCGACCGGGCCAAAGCAGAGGGGAAATGACGGGTCCCGGATATACGTTGCGACGAGGCCGAGGGCTTCAGCATCGGCATGAACATCGGAAAAAATTACAGTGCCCATAACCTGTGAATGGATATTGGTCGTTTATTCTCATATAAACCCGTGATGCTCCGGGTTAGATCCATGTGCGTTTGAAAAAAATCAGAAGGATATGTTCATGTCCGATTTCCGCACATGTACTATTCATCTGACTGAGTTCACTGGTGCGCCCCGCGCATATCTGTTGCAAGGAGATACCCATGGAGAAATTCCTCAAAGATTACATTGAACGGGTGAGACCCGTCTTTGGCCGGCTACCGGCTAAGACCGCACACGTTATTGCATCGGCATTTTTCTCGTTCAAGTTCGAGTTATATCCGAAAACCCTCCGCGAATGCATGACGGCCCTGTCGCAAATACAGGAGGATGGTGGCGGCAACGATGCAATAAAAAAAGCGCTTGCGATTATAAACGCATATGCAGTTGCGTTTGAAAGTGCCCAGGTCAGGCCGGATGGGGTACCCGCGTTTACTGAGGCTGAGCAGGCATACCTTGCAGTTAACCTCTCCCCGGATCTCAATGAAGACCCGGTTACGCTTGAACTTGACAACGCCCTTCTCCTCCTCTATGCAGTGGCGGTGATTGCCTCTCCTGATGACGAACAGGCGCTGGACGAACACCGCAAGTATGTCATAAAAATGCTTGATACCTACAAGCGGGCACTGGGCATTCCATAAATAAAGGAGGGTAGTGGAGACCCCCGCGTCCCTGCCTCCCAAATCCGGGGAACCCTTACATATTTTTATCGAGTTTTATGAGTCGTTGTGAACCTGCCAGACTTATTCCAGGTGCTACAGGGCCAAAATCCCCCGGGGACAGGTTACGATCCGGTTGGCTCACCGTGCAGGGAAAAATGCGTTGCAATCCTGAAATCCCAGAATTACCGGGAATAAGGGTAAAACCAATCGCTAAAACGAGAAAAAAGTTACAGGCTGTCAAGGCTGACCGCATTGAAGTCCTGCGCCACATCCTTGATGTCTTTTACGCCAAACGCTGTCTGCACGGTTGCGAGTTCAAGGTCATTTGCCGCATCGCAAACATAGTCGAGGATATCGATCGAGAGCTCCTTTTTGATCTTACTTTTCTTGAGCTGGTCGAGCAAAGACGCCATCTTTTCCGGGGACTCCATGCGGAGCTTCGCAAGGCTCATGACGCACATGTAGATGCGTGTCAGGTTCCTGTCTGTCCCGGTGATGGTGTCAAAGAAGTTCCGGATCACCTGCGCCTGGTATATTTCTCCACCCATGGATTCACCTCCTGTACCTGCTTTACGGTATTTCCCCTATTCTCTGCGGCATGTGATAAAGTTTGTGGTAAACGGGGCGAAATCCAAGCCGAAATCGCGAAAAAAAGGGTAAATTTCACGCAGGAGCGGCGCGGGTGTCTGACAACAGGATGACACTCGTCACACATTGCTGCCTGCCGCCGCCTACTTCGCCGCACTTACGATTGATTTTAAGAACCAACCAATATTGTTTGTTTATGCATGAGTTTAGTTTTTCATGAGCGCGAGCATGGATGGCGAAAAACATCGTCGTGAAAATGACGAGAATCCTAGCAGCAAGTGTTTATGAGAAATGATCTGATTTTTCAAAGACTTCATCTGGTTCTTCTAAACGACAATGAATGCATAATAGGTATTTTTCTACTGTTGCCAGCCCTCGCTATTATTATCATCACGCCTTTCTTATATCCTCACAATGGAAATGGACGATCCTAGAATAAGAACCCTTGATGCTTTGATCAAGAAGGGGCAAGAAGTTGGAAAATCTCGATGGCCGGACGAGTACTTGGCAAATGAGGGTGTTGTAAATCCTATCCTTTTTACGACATGGACAACGCAAGTTGGACAATTTTTCATGGATTACATCGATAAAGAAAACGCTTTCGTGGATCAATTTAATGTAATGGTTTTAACCGCAAATCAAAAGTATCCCTATTCAGGTCATGTTCTTTTAGGTGTTCGTCTTCTTCAAGACTTAATGAAATATCTGAATGATAAACCAAGTTATCCAGTATCCAAGCAAGTGGATTCCCATAGATCCACCAAAGAAATAACGGCGGTCAACCGTAAAGTCTTCATTGTTCATGGACAGGATGAGAAAATAAAAGGTGAAGTTGAAGAATTCCTCCTCTCTATTGGCCTTGAACCAATCATTCTTCATAAACAAGCAAGTCTTGGTAAAACGATTATCGAGAAAGTGGAACACTACTCTGATGTTGTTTTTGCTGTGATCTTGTTAACAGAAGACGATTTTGGAGGTGCATTACCTAGTGGGCAAGCAACTACTAATGACTTATCTCTATTCAAATACCTTGAAAACCCCAAGTTACTGGAAAGTATTTCAGAGAAAGAAAAAGATGTTCTTAAAAGTCAATTCTTAAAATGGTTAGAAGAACTTTTTTCCCTTCTTAAACCGAGAGCGAGACAAAATGTGATTTTTGAGTGTGGCTTTTTTATCGCAAAACTTGGACGCGATAGAGTCGCTGCATTATGCGAAGAGGGAATTGAACGTCCATCTGACCTTGATGGGCTTCTCTACACACCGATTGATCAGAAAGGTGAATGGAAGAAAAAACTTGCCAAAGAGATTGATGCATCAGGAATAGAAATTGATGAAAAATACCTAATATAATTTGGTTGAGTATGCTTCTTCACACACCGCTATAGCATCGGGTAAAAACTGGAATTATTGGTTGCCCAAAAGATGCAGCATCCCTATATTTTTGGAATCGATAACATTGGGTAACTGATCTGTGCTGGGCATTTACATTCTATTTCTGGTGGACACGGGGTTTGATTTTGTGGAGCACAGGTTTGTACGGCGGGACAAGATATTTCTAAATTATTGGGGACATCAGCCGTACAATTTTTACTATCGGTGCAGGTTGTATTTATCAGAATCATTTGATTTTGTTGCTCCGAAATTTTTCCAGCATTAATGTAAATAAAGCCCATTTGTTCACTTGCGACTGCTACAAGTAACAAGGTAGCAAGTGCAATACACACGCAAATGATATACCAAATTTTAAACGAAAAACTAAAATTTTTATAATGTTTTTCAAATAGTTTATTAGTACAATCTAATATGAAAATCACAACAGCAGTACCTATTGCAACGCCAAGAAAGACATATGCAAAACCCAGTCCAATGTAATCCATATACTCTAATCTTGTTAACGTGTTTTATCAATGTTTTTAAATATTAAAGTGGATCTGTCTACCAGATTGCATTTGAAAGGCAAAATTATTCCGAAAGAATAGTTATTTTAAGATTTTTTACTAATATGGAAATAATGGACTCTGATCAAAACAGGCATGTGAAACGAATTGATATTCAGTTAGTTTGTTTAAATGGCCACCAAATAACGGATAGGTATACTTTTAACCCCTCTTCCCAAACGCCGTTCTGTCATATATGTGGTGCAAAAACAATCGACTGTTGTCCAAACTGTCATAATCCAATAAGAGGGGCGGAAATCTTTTTTGATACTGGATATGATGTAATCGATTATATTGTTCCCGCGTCTGTTCCTGAATTTTGTGTTCATTGCGGTAATCCATTTCCATGGACAAAAAAGGCCTCTGAAAAAATTCATGTTTCTAGTGAAATGAAAGAACCCGTTAAAGTTAGAAAAAGATCTACCTGTCCTAAAAGTGTTAAGGAGGCAGTATGGCGGGAACACTTTGGCGAACAATATCATGGTGAATGTTATGTATGTCATGCCAAGATTGCCTTAACAAATTTTGAAGTAGGACACGATAAACCATTCAAAGATGGTGGAGAATGGACGTTTTCAAATTTAAGACCCCTATGCAGAACTTGTAACCGATCCATGGGAACAGAGACGGTTGAAAATTATAAAAAGAAACACTTCACGTGAATCACACTGGTTTAAATTTCAGCTTAACAATAGAAGAAGAATTTCAATGAGACCCCGTATAAATCACACCGGTATTGCAATGCGGTACATTTCTCACGTAGTGAACTATACCAAAGAAGATCCTGCCCGATGGTACAAAATAAATTGGATTATTGTCAGTACCTCTCACGCCATTTACAGAAAGCGGGGGAGGCACGGGCATAGCATTAGGCAAAAAGTTCGACACCGATTATGGCGCATAGCACAGCGGAAATATCCGATCCTCAACAGGTATCACATTCCCGGTGAAATTAGTGGGGATAGCCGATGTAAAATAAAATGGTATTACAGGATATTGGATTTATTTTCTTTCTTCAGAAAGTGAGCGGAGGTACGCTCATATAGAATAAGTCACAGCAAAGATAATCAAAAGGAAAATTTCGATTTTTGGCTCATTAGTCTAACTTATAGTAACTCTTTATACCGTCATAGAATATTTGGATGCCTAAAAAGAAGAATGCTAGTGAAAATGAAAATGCAATTGTCTCGCCATTTGGCTTAATTCCTAAACTCCAAGTTATCCCTATTCCACTTATAACGGTGAATATTAATCCAATAAACATCAACTGAATCTTTTTGTTTGGATGAAACTTGTTTAAAATATTCTCTGGCATAGGCATTATCAATAATATATGGGTATAACAGAATTTAATATAACTGGGAGATAAGAAAATGGGACTATTTAGCAAGCGAGACTCAAATGGTGTTCCATCGGGGTGTAGAATATTCTGTACTATCAACTTCTTCGAAAAAACCGATAGAAATTCATTCGGGTGTGCAGTGAACCTTCAATCTGGAGATCCACAGCGACTTCCAGATTCAGATCCTGCGCTCTTTTTTGGAATTTCATTAATGGTTGAACGTTTTATCGCCGAAGATTATCCAGCACTTCGCAATCTAACCCATGACGAAATTTCAGAACTTCGTGCGAAGGCAGCAACCTACAAAGATGCAAAAGACCCTGTTCCGTGTCTTCATGCATTACGGGATATAAATCAAAATCGCAATACTCCTCATATTACCTATACTATCAAGTGAACTAAAAAAGGGTATGTCCCGACCATAATTTTACCCCTTTTAATTTTTGCATTGTTCACAGTTAACAATGTGTTATTCCAGAATAATCGCTCTATGAGCATGGGACTATAGTGAGGGTCAAAAGTGTGCTATGGTTGAACCTGCATTTGAAAGTAATAGAACATATAGGGAAAATGACCCTTCTTTTTTAAATGGGGCAATTATACATTTTTGGGTTCGATGTTCTGGAAGTCCATATAATTTACTAGTTTGGAAGGGTTTCCGTGCATAACTAGAACACAAGTGCGCGCGTTGTTCACAAACAAAGATACTCTAAAATTCTTAAAAAAATGGTTTTCGACGTAAACGCAAAAAGATTTTAGTGCTAATGGACTGACACAATCTTGATGATGTCCCCATCCTTGAGAATATGGTTTTCCTTGATTCGCATCTTGGTGCGGGCATCGATGGCATACAGGAATCCCTTCCCGATATCGGTGTGAACCTGGAACGCCAGATCATGGGGGGTCGATCCGCGTTTCATCAGGAAAGCATCCGGCAGAACATCACCCTCCTTGTTGCAGAACTTGTTTTCGTCTTCCACCGGGTACACGACAATCCGGTCAAGCAGTTCGAAGACCGCACGGTTAATGGTGTCCTGGACCCCGGTGCCGTTGTTCTTTTTCATGACCTCCGCGATTTTGGCGAGACCCGCTTTCTGGGGCGCTGAAAGGGTAATCCCGTCCACAACCTTGAACTCCTTGTCGCCCGGCAGGTATTTTATCACTTTTGCAGTCGCGGCATTCCTCAATGCAAGTTCCGATGCGGCGCTGACAAACGAGACTTTTTGTGCGGCAAGTTTCGCACGCAGGGCCTCTGGTGTTTCATCAATTTTATTCCCGACGACAAGCATCGGCTTTGAGGTCTTTACCATCTCGGCGCAGAACGGCACGAGATCTTCCATCTGGGCGTGGACGAGATCGAGTTTGAGCAGCAGTTCCGCATCGCGCACTTCCTCGGGAGTGATCCCAAGGCCGGTAAAGACTTCGGCAATCCCCTGATGGATGGAAAAAGACTTGACCGATGCCTGGCGGGAAAGGCGGGACCAGTGCTTATCGAGGATCCCGTACACCCACATCGTCATCTCAACGCCAAGAAATTGTATGTCCTCTGCCGGGTCGTGGTTCCCGACACCTACCGGGTTTCCTTCGCTGTCGGTCCCGCCGCTCGCGTCGACCACGTGGAGGATTGCATCGGCCTGCCGGAGGTTGTCAAGGAACTGGTTCCCGAGACCCTTACCCTTGTGCGCATCGGGGACAAGTCCCGCGACATCGATAAGGTTGACCGCGACAAACCGGACCCCGTCCACGCAGTGGCCGCAGGTGAGGTCAAGGCCGTGGCAGGGGCAGGTCGTGCGCACGTACGCGACGCCGAAATTTGGACTGATGGTCGTAAATGGGTAGTTGGCGATCTCTGCGTTCGCCATGGTTGCCGCCTTGAAAAAGGTCGACTTTCCGCAGTTTGGTTTACCTGCAAGCGCGAGGGTGATCATCGTATTTCCTCATTGTCAAGAGTTCCTGGTATCAACAGAAATCGCTGCACCGGATCCGTTGAGGTATTTTCTTGCGTATGAATAGAATCTGACAAAGTTTTTCATGGCTGCTTATTAAAAGGTACTTATGACCTTTATCGCAAAAACCTGTTATTATTTTGATAAACCGGGCCCGGTAAACACAAAGGACGCAGCGCGATTTGCCATCGAAAGGGCTAATGAACTAAACCTTAAGACCATTGTTGTTGCAAGCAGTTCAGGAGAGACCGCGCGGATCTTCTATGATGCGATGAGGGGCACCGGCCTCTCGCTTGTCGTCGTTACCCACGTGATGGGATTTGCAAAAGCCGGCGAGTGGGAGTTTTCGGAGCAGACAGCAAAGGACCTCCGGAAACAGGGAGTGAAGATCGTGACCGGCACCCACGCCCTCTCGGGTCTCGAACGCGCCCTTTCAAAGTCCCCAAAGGTAGGTGGAGCGTCCCGGACCGAGGCGATTGCCGAAGCGCTGCGCCGCGTGATCGCCGTCGGCCTGAAAGTCGCCGTTGAATGCGTGCTCATCGCCGCCGACCAGGGCGCAGCCGGGATCGATGAGGAGGTCATTGCTGTCGGCGGAACAGCAAGCGGCGCAGATACCGTCTGCGTGATCCGCCCGGCCTATACGGCAAGCTTCTTTGATCTCCAGGTGCGGGAAATCGTGGCCATGCCCCGGGTCAGATGACCATGGTCCTTAAGGAATTGCAGGAAGCCCTCCGCGCTGTCGGACAGGCACCGGTGCTCTGGATCCCCGGTGTTGTCGCGGGGCTGCTTGGCGCGATGCTCTGGATTTTGTTAAACCTCACCGGTACCTTCTTTGCCAGCCGGCTCGTGATTATCTCCGGCCTCGTCATGGTACTCTTTGTTGCCGGCACGTTCGGGCTGATCAGAAAAAACGGGACCGACGTCGTCACGATGGTACGCGAAGGGGCGCATTACTATTTCCGGGTATTGCTTCCCTGGCTTGTGATCCTCTTTGTGCTCCTGCTCGTCTTTGTGACGATAACGCTCGTAACGATCCTTTCCACAGGCGGCTCTATGGACTACGAGGCCATGGGCCTGCTTGCCGTTATTGTCATGATCCCCACGTTGTTTTTGACCTTTTTCTGCGATACCGCATCGGTCTTTGAGGATCTCCAGGTCTTTGTTTCCCTCCGTCGCAGTATTGGTATTGTTGCCGGCCATGCACGGGAGGTGCTGGGATTTTTTGTTGTATGCTGCGTGCTCTCATTTGTCGACCTGTTCGTGTTCGCTCTCATCTGGGAGGGTCTTCTCTATGACAAGCTTGAGCCTCTCGCCAGCTATAACGAGACCCAGTTTGCCGCCATTACCCCGCAGCAGCTGGTAACCCTGATCGGCCCGGACGGTATGTGGGTGACTGCCGCGGTCATCTTTTTCGGGGTCGCATTTCTCGTGCCGCTCCTGCTTGCATACAAGGCCTGTTTCTACCGGAGCCTGATCGGGAGCCCGGTTGCCATCCAGCAGGTAGCCGGGGAATTCGACAGCAAGGGCCGCTGGTACAAATACTGATCTAACACCTGTTTTTTGCTCCGGGGAAACTGAAATGAACCTATCGTGTTCACTTGAGGATCCATGAAAACCGGTAAAACGTATGAGGCTCCCCGCATCAGGACCCTTCCGGGGCACGGCAGGGGCAGGGGTTTTGTCTATTGGTCTTCATGTTGATCCTGGTTTCTGATCCACCGCATGGCGGTTCTGGGGGACAGGCACTTTCCCTTCCGTCATCAGGTATGCGGCTTTTTTTTGAAAACTAAGGGTTTCTCCGGAACCTGAAAAGTACACCGTTTATGGCCGGCGCGGGCTGTAAATATTATCTGAAAAATGGCGATTTTTGAGGATCTTTGGGGATTATTAAAAATCCAATGATAAATCCTGGGATATATTTATATACAGTTACCACAGAGTGGTAATTATGCCTCGTGCAGGCGAGGGACGATCGATCCGGATTGATCCCGAGGTGTATGAGGCTTTGCTTGCGCTCAAGCGTGGCAACATGACCTTCAGCGATGTCATTGAACAAATGCTCCATGAATGCTATGGCTGGTCGGATGCCTTCCCGCCCAACCAGAGCGAACTGGGGGATTTTACCGGAACGGAGACTTCAAAGTGAGGGAAAATATCGGGATTTCCCGCCACGAGAGGTGGACGCCGGTCCAGCATCCTGCAGGTACCAGCCACCCACGCTGGCATATCAGCAATGACATAACCCGGGACAACGTTAAATCAATCATCGAGATTATCGAAGACTTGTTCGCATGAAAGAGAAATAAGCCAACAATCTCAGAGGATCGCGCCGGTGCTTTACCCTCGCACCGGTTCGCCCATCTTGAGTTGCACCGTCTCCCCTATCATCTCTTTTAATTTTTTTACCAGTTCCTCTTGTAAGAGCGGAGATGATGCCAGAATTCTTGTTCTCCATAAGAGGAGTTGTCTGTGTTCCTCTTCCTCGTGAACCTGCATACTTTTCAGCTGCTCTTTCTCGCGTTCCAGCGATCGCAGCCGCGCAAGAACCGGATGGTTCACAAAGCCTTCCTCTGCTTCGCGGCAGCGGGCCTCGAGATCGCGGTACCGGCGACATAACCCGCTCACCTCGCCACAAAATTTCCGGCTGTCGGAAAAGACCGCATGCTCTTCCTTGTTTTTTAAGATAATATCACCATCATCGATCATTTTCTGTACCACAGGACATGCTGCATCCAGAGCATGGGTAATCAGTTCAGCTGAAGCAACCGTGTGATCGGACAGGATATCCATGGCATCTTTGAGGAGATGCACTTCTTTTGACAGGTGCTTGCGGGTGGCGATCTTTTCGGCTTTCCTGAAGACGTGGGAAGCCGTCATGGTAAGAGAGGCATAGTGCCGAAGGTGATCGTCCCGCTGCCGGACCAGGTCTGCATACCGGCCACGCTCCGCATCAAGCAGCTGTAAGGACGGATCGGAAGAAAGGCGGGTGATCTCCGTGGAGATAATGTCAAGACGCCCGGTGATCTCCACGATGCGCGCCCTGATCCGTTCCTCTTTTCCGACCGCCCGTTCCTGATCCTTACGGGCCTCGCACAGCGCAGCATATGCAGTACGTGTTGCATGGATGCGGGTGGATTCCTCATTGAACCGGCCGATCGCCTTTGTCATTACGTTAATCTCACGGCCGATCGTATCGATACCAGCTTTCGTCACCTTCATCTCTTCCGGGAAAGCGACCATCAGGTAGCGGCCCTGACCGCGGATTGCGTTCAGGCAGCCTTTTACGCATTCAACCGCCACGGCATAGAACGCTTCCGGCTCGCTGGGAAGTTCCTTTGCAAGCGATGCGTTCATCGCCCTGATGAACAGGGGCAGGGAATTTTTTGCTATACTTTTGATCTTCGGGTGGGTATCAGGATCCTGATCGGCATCTTTGAGGTTATTTACCATCAACTGAAGGTTCGCGGTTGCATGCCGGATATTCCGGATCGGCTCCTTCACCTCATCCTGGAGGGTAAGGTGCACCGTTTTCTCCTGTTCATCCAGCCAAGAGGGAACCTCCTCAAAGGTCAGGGTTATTTGTTTGCCGGGCGCAGAGCCCAGAAGCGATTTTAAAAATTTCAGCATGGGGCACTCCGGAACTACCAAATTATGAGGGGAGCAGGCATCATAGTCATCGGTTCATGAATAAATCTGGGGTTCACGGTCACTGGTCGTCGCGTGCGATCTGGCGGAGGCGTTCCACCCCGTCAATCTCGTTGATTACGGTCACGACCGCCGGCGGAACAAGGGACTCCCACGGCTCACTGTTAAGCATCCGGCGCCGGATCTCGGTACCGCTGTGACGGTCGCGCTCGTACATCGCGGGAGACTGCACCTCCACGCCGGCTTCACAAAACAGCCTGACCACGAGCGGGTTCGAAGAATAGCAGGTATCAAACGGCGGCGTCATCGACACGACATGTGCAGCCCAGAGCGCGTTTCTCTGCACATCCTCGATCGGGATCACGTAGTACGGGCACCCGAGGGTGGTAAGCGCCCGGGTGATCATGAGCACCCTTTCCCCGGCCGTGAACGGGTTCTCGGTCGTGTGGGAGAGCTGCGCGCTCCCGACGCCGATGATGATCTCATCGCACGTCCGTGCGAGTTCTTCGAGAACAGCCTGGTGCCCGTTGTGATAGGGCTGGAACCTGCCTACATAAAATCCGCGCTTCATTTTCTCTCTCCCGTATTTGCGATCCGTGCGGCAAAGGCGCCGGCTGTGAAACCTGCATCGATGTTGACAACCGCAATGACAGCGCAGGACTGGAGCATGCTCGCAAGCGCCGCCTGTCCCCCCCCCATGTACCCGTACCCGGTGCTGACCGGGACACCAACGACAGGTTTATCCACAAGACCGGCGACAACGGCCGGGAGCGTTCCTTCCCGGCCGGCGCAGACGACAAAGACATCCGCGTCCAGCAGCGGTTTGAGCGCCGGGAATAACCGGTGGATACCGGCCGCCCCGACATCGTACGCCGTCCGGACCGTGCAGCCCATTTCCTCGGCGATGATCTTTGATTCCTCTGCGACACGGATATCCGATGTCCCTGCGGTAATGACCGCGACGATCCCCCCGGTCGGTTCCGGCGCGGGACCGGTCGAGAGGACGAGCACCTGTGCCGGTGTACGGTACTCTGCTGTAATCCCTTTTCCCGTACACCGGGCCTGTACTACGGACACTTGATCCGGGGTCACGCGCGTGACAACGCAGCGGCCGGCAGTCTCCGCATGCCGGACTGCAATCTCGGCAAGGTGTTCAGGGTCTTTTCCCTCAGCGAGGACCACCTCCGGCATCCCGCACCGGACGGCCCGCCCGAGATCGAGGCAGGCAAAGTCCCCGACCCGTTCAAGGCGGAGCCCTTCAATCTCCTGTGCAGCATCATCGAGCGCGATCTCGCCATTTTTGTACCGTTCTAGGAGCGCTGAAAGCACCGGGTTTGCATGCATACTGTGATAATACAGATATGGGGAGGCGTAGTATAAGTTAGTTCATTGCCATGTCGTACCTGCTCTATATCGGATTTTTTGGCGCGGCTGCCACGATCTTTCTCTGGCTGCGTGACGCGCGAATCTTTTTTTTGACCGGTCTCTCCGGCTACCGGAAAGCAGCGTACTGGGGCGTACTGTACGGTGCCCTCGCTACGTTCGGCCTGCTCTGCACGATCGCAGGTGACACGTTCGAACTGCTGGGACTTGGCCTGATCCTCGCCGCACTGTACCTCCAGGGACGGATGACACGGGAGAAGATCTGGACGGGGAGCGAGAGCACGCTTGATCGGACTCTGGGCAGCGCAAAACGCCCTGTATCGAACAAAAAATAATGCTCGAGGCGGGAAATACACAATAAGGATGTACCAGGCATGATCCAGAAACCACGAGGCACACGGGATTTCCTTCCCGACGAGATGGAAGCGCGGCGGAGTATCGAGGCAAAGATGCGCGAGGCAGTGCGCCGCTGGGGATACCGGGAAGTATGCACACCTGAATTCGAAGATCTCGAACTCTTCACGATCAGGTCGGGCGAGGGGATTATGCAGGAGATGTACGTCTTTGAGGATAAAGGGGGCAGGAAAATGGCCCTGCGCCCGGAGATCACGGCAGCCGTGATCCGGATGTACATCAATGAGGCCAAGGTCGCGCCCAAACCCCTGCGCTGGTGCTACTTTGCCGACTGCTTCCGGTACGAGCGCCCGCAGAAAGGGCGGTACCGCCAGTTCTGGCAGTTCGGCGCGGAACTGATTGGGGCCGATACCGCGATTGCCGATGCAGAAGTGATCATGCTCGCCGCGGACGCGCTCAACGCGACCGGTGTCACGTGGGATCTCAAGGTCGGCCACCTCGCGTTCATGAAAAACCTCTTAAACGATCTCGAACCTGAAGCCCAGCGCCGGGTAATGGCACATCTCGACAAGAAGGACTTCGAAGGGCTCAAGGCCACCCTTACGAAGATGGGCAAGGCTGATCTTGGCGAGGCACTGACCACACTCGTGGAATGCCGCACACTCCCGGAAGCATTCGAGATTGCCGGGACGATCCCGGAAAAAGAGCGCGTTGAGCAGATGACCGGGATCCTTGACGCGTCCGGTGTCAACTATTCCCTTAACTTCGGGATCGCACGGGGTCTCGACTACTATACCGGCATGGTCTTTGAAGGGTTTGCACACAACCTCGGCGCGGAGAACCAGATCGTGGGAGGCGGGGCATACCGGCTCGCGCACCTGTTCGGTGGCGACGATATTGCTTCAACGGGTTTTGCAATCGGCTTTGACCGGGTGATGGTCTCGCTTGGCGATGTGCGGCCCGTAAAAGATACCATAGTGGGGATCGTGTGCACCAACGAGGGGCGCAGCTTTGCGCTCTCCGTGGCCCGGGCATTCCGGGCCGACGGGATCCGTACGGAGATGGATCTCATGGAGCGCGGGCTTGGGGCACAGATGGCGCACGCGTCGAAGTCTGCGGACTTTGCGGTCGTGATCGGTGCACGGGAGGCCGGGGCCGGCCTGGTCACGCTCAAGGATCTTCACTCCGGCGAGCAGAAGACACTTGATCCGGCCGCGGCGATAGCCGAGGTGAAAACGTATGGTGCTCGCTGAGGAACTCGCAAAGCAGCAGCGCAGTATCAGTGTTGCGGAGTTTTTCGAGAAGAACAAACACCTGCTGGGATTTGACTCCCCGACCCGGGGCGTCGTCACCACGATCAAGGAAGCCGTGGATAACGCTCTCGACGCCTGCGAGGAGGCGCAGGTGCTGCCCGACATCTACATCAGCATCAAAAAAACCGGCTCCGATATATTCCGGATCATTGTCGAGGACAACGGTCCCGGCATCGTCCCCGCACAGGTCCCTTTTGTCTTCGGTAAACTCCTGTACGGCTCCCGGTTCCACCAGATCCGGCAGACCCGGGGCCAGCAGGGCATCGGGATTTCGGCTGCCGTGCTCTACGCGCAGCTCACAAGCGGTCTCCCCACGGTCGTCATCTCGCGCACCGGGGCAAAGGAACCGGCGTACAGGTTCGAGATTTTAATAAAGATCGAAACAAACGAGCCGGACATCATTTCGCAGCAACCCTTCGAGTGGGACCGGATCCATGGCACCCGGGTCCAGATCGAGTTCAAGAGCACGATGTCGGCCAAAAAGAAGCTGCTCGAATACCTCAGGTACACTTCAGTCGTAAATCCCCACGCACGCTTCCGGGTGGAAATGGACGACGAGTCGTTCACGTTCGAGAGGGTGAGCCAGGAAGTGATCGCGTGCCCGGTAGCGATCCAGCCCCACCCGCACGGGATCGAGTTCGGGCAGCTCAAACGGATGGCCGCGGCAAGCGATGAGAAACTGATCGATTTCCTGGTAAACGGTTTCTCACGGGTCGGGAAAAAGACTGCGCAGGAGATGTGCGATATATCCGGTCTCAAGCAGACTACAAAAGTAAAAGCGCTCTCTGCTGATGAACTCAAAAACCTGCTCGCCGCGATGCAATCAGTCGCCGTGCCCGCCCCCCCGACCACCCAGTGCCTCTCGCCCATCGGCGAAGACCTGATCCGGCGCGGCCTTGACAAGGAGTTCCAGATGGACTTTGTCGCGGCACGGACGCGCCCGAGCTCGGTCTACTCCGGCCACCCGTTCGTGGTCGAGGCAGCGATCGGGTACGGCGGCCGGCTCGAAACCGAAGGCAACGCAACGATCCTGCGGTTCGCAAACCGCGTCCCGCTCATGTACCAGCAGGGCGCATGCGCGGTCACCGAGTGCGTGGCAAACGTCAACTGGAAGTCGTACAACATTTCCCAGCAGGGCCTCCCGATGGGACCGGTCCTGATCCTCGTTCACGTCGCCTCGACAAACGTGCCTTTCACGAACGAAAGCAAAGATGCAATCGCGAGCATCCCGGAGATCGAAAAGGAGATCGTACTTGCCCTGCAGGACCTCGGCCGCGAGCTCAAGACCTTCCTCTCGCGCCGGGACCGGAACAAGCTTGCCGAGGACCGGGCCCGGGCGGTCTGCGCGGTGATCCCCGAGATCGCGGTAAAGGTGAGCGAGATCGTGGAAAAACCGGTCGTTGACACCACACCCCTAGAGGGTCGATTGATGCGCAAGCTGATCGCAAAGAAATGGACTAAGGACGGAAAGGTTACGATCGAAGCAAACAACTACACCGGGAGCGATGTCGAGATCTCGGTCTATGATATCTCCACAGACAACGCAACCGATGCCAATGTGCCACCCGCATTCTCGACCGGGATGGACGGGCAGTTCACGAAAGTCTGGAAGATGACGATCCCAAAACAGACAGTCTGGCGCGTCTCGTATACCGGCAAGGGCGGCGGCATGCTCGATATCCGGGGGATAGAGGACATCAAGAAGATGGTGGTGGATCTCGATGTCTAAAGAAGAACTCGATGCACGGTCGATGAAGGCGCTCATGGGCATTGCATCAGCATGGTACGACCAGATGAAAGCCGGGGATATCCCGTCCATCTCGCTTCCCACCCGTACAAAATACAACATCGAGTACGACGATACAAGCGAGGTCTGGAAGTACGGGGACAAGGAGAGCCTGCGGACCGCGGCAACGGCAAAGAGCGCGACGCACCTCTTGAAGATGGCCTACGTGATCGGTTTTGTCAAGCAGCAGCTCATCGAGAACCGATCCTCAACACTCAGGGAAATGTATTACATCTCTGAGGGCTGGAAGCGGGCGAAGTTCGGCGCGCAGGACGAGAGCAACTTCCTTGTCGAAGACCTCGAGATCATCTCCGACGTACCGCGGGAAGGCTTCCATCTCCGCCCCGAGGAAAACGGTGCGAGCATCTACGGCCCGATGCGGATCCGGGAGCCGACCCGGCGCGGCCTCAAGCTGATCCACTGCCAGGACGACGTGGGATCGGCCGGGTATTCTATCCCGAACAATGTTGAGAACCTCGAGCTGGTCGATCACGATGCGAAATTTGTCATCGCCATGGAAACAGGTGGTATGTACGACCGTCTTATCGAAAACGGGTTTGACGAGGAGCACAACGCGATCCTCCTCCACCTGAAAGGGCAGCCGGCCCGGTCGACGCGCAGGCTGCTCAACCGGATAAGCCAGACCTGGAACCTGCCGATCCTTGTCTTTACTGACGGGGATCCGTGGTCGTACCGGATCTACGCGTCGGTTGCGTACGGTGCGATCAAGAGTGCCCACATGTCCGAGCTGCTCGCGACCCCGAAGGCGCAGTTCCTCGGGTTGCAGCCCAGCGATATCCGGGATTATAACCTGCCTTCGGACAAGTTGTCCGACAAGGATACCGAGGCGCTGAATGCCGAACTGACCGATCCCCGGTTTGCGACCGATTATTGGAAAAAGCAGATCAATTTACAGCTCGAACTTGGGTTGAAGTCAGAACAACAGGCGTTTGCGGCACGGGGGCTGGACTTTGTGACGAAGAAATATTTGCCGGCGCGGTTGAGTGAGATGGGAGTGATCTAATTCACTGCTCTCTCTTTTTCCGTTCATAGTCCAACATGTCCCGAAGAGTCTCTTTAAGGGGGATTATAGGTTTCCAGCCGGTCAGAGCGGTAATCCGGGAATTATCGCTCCGCTGGGTAGGGATTGCAGCATCTTGAACGGCATCCGGCAATTGAATATTATAGTGCTCACCTGTAATTTCCTCAACAATACTGATTATTTCTGATATCCGGTACGAACTTCCAGACCCGAGATTGAAAACTTTTCTTGAACAATCACTGGCAAAGTCCGGGCGGGATACAAGTGCCCAGTATCCACGCACAATATCCCGGACATCGATAAGATCCCGCGATGATGATATCTCCCAAAGATCAAGAGTCTCCTTCTCCCCCCTCTCGATTGAAATAACCTGATTCACAATCCTTCCGCAGACAAAAGAAGCGATCTGTCCCGGTCCCACCAGGTTAAAGGGACGGGTAACTGCGATGGCTGCATCACCGGGGTTATAACTCATGGCGAGTTCTTCCTGCGCCACCTTACTTTTCCCGTAATCGCTGATCGACCGCAGCGGTGCTGTTTCTGGTATCGGTAGGTCGCCGGCATACCCGTATACCGCTGATGAACTTATAACAAGAATCCTGCATGCCGGGTTTGCGGCAACGGTCGCATCCAGCAAGTTTTTTGTCCCGGTCACATTGGCCGCATGCAGTGCTTCAGATGTGCCCCGGGTCAGGCCGGCCAAGTGGATCACCGCATCGGGACAGAATCCGGCTATTGCGGTGTGCAGGGACTCGGGAGCAAGTAGATCGGCCACAATAAAGGATTTCGTTTCTCGCTCATTCATGAGGTTCGATCGGCGGATAAGCCCGACCGGTTCAATAGCACCCTGTGCCGTCAGATATTCCATCATCCGGTTCCCCGTAAACCCGGCAGCCCCGGTGACAAGAATTCTCATGGAAGGAACCGGTCCCTATACTTCTCAAACTCCTCGATTGACCGGGCATAATCATCCGGCCTCCCGATGTCCAGCCAGTAGCCGGTATGGGGAAAACTGTACACTGATTCTTTCTTTGCGGTAAGTGCATACATCAACTGGTCAAACCCGAACGGTTCTCCTTTCGGGACGTAGTCCAGAATCTCCTCGGAGAATACATAGACGCCCATGCTGACATCGAAATGGAAGGTGGGTTTTTCCCGGAATGCCGTGATCTTTTTGTTTTCGTCCCTTTCAAGCACACCGAAATCAATGTTTACATCCCGCTGGTAGGTTGCGACCGTTGCAATCGCTTGATTTTTCTTATGGCTGGCGATGAGGTCACGATAGTTGATATCAGTCAGGATGTCCCCGTTCATAACAAGGAATGTGTCATCAAGATGCTCTATCAGACGGAGCGGGCCGATGGTGCCGAGCGGGGACTCCTCATGGACATACGCGATGTCAAGTCCGAGTGTATGGTTGCTGTCCAGGTAGGCATGGATAAGTTCGTGGAGGTAGCCGGTACTGATGGTCACTCTGTCAAATCCGCAATGTTTGAGCTGCCGGAGGATCACCTCAAGAATGGGATAATCTCCGATCGGCATGAGAGGCTTGGGAAGTACCGTGGTATACGGCATAAGCCGGCGGCCTTTTCCCCCTGCCAGTATGATCGCCTGCATGAATGCACCTAGACGGTATATACTCCGGTTTTGTAAGAAGCAATATGTTCTTTCATCCAGTCAATGGTCAGGTCGAGGCCATCTTCAAGAGAATAGGAGGGTCTCCATCCTGCCAGTTCTTCCGCGAGCCGGTTATCACACAGAAGCTGCATGACCTCACTCTTCTCCGGCCGGATCCGTTCCTGCTCGCAAACGATCTTGACCTTCGGGTTTACTTTTTTAATAATAATCTCTGCGAGTTCGCCGATGGTCACACCCCGTCCGGACCCTGTGTTGACTATTCTGCCAACAGTCTTTTGGCTCTCCGCGAGCTTGATGAAACCCGAAACGGTATCTGCCACATACGTCAGATCACGAATGGGTACCAATGAACCAAGCTTGATCTTGTTCGTAGTGAGTGCCTGGGTGATTATCGTGGGAATTACGGCACGGGTGGACTGTCGGGGGCCAAACGTGTTGAACGGCCGTATGGTTGTTACCGGCAGATCAAACGATAAATAAAAGGATTCGGCGATCTTGTCAGCGCCGATCTTGCTTGCGGAATAAGGCGACTGCCCCTGGAGCGGGTGTTTCTCATCGATAGGGGTGTACTGTGCGGTTCCGTAGACTTCGCTTGTGGAAGTCGTAACAATCCGGTGAGTTCCTTCAGCGAGACAGGCCTGCATTACATTGAGGGTTCCTTTAATGTTCGTGTTGATATACGATTCCGGTGCCACGTATGAATAGGGAATACCGATGAGTGCAGCGAGATGAAACACGACCTCTTTATTCTCCACAGCTTTTTTTACAAATCCTGCATCGGTGACATCGCCCGCGATAACGTGCAGGTGAGGGGTTGTATCTGTATAACGCCCCTCCAGCATGCCCCAGTCGTTCCGGGCATTGTAATGCACGAACGCAGTTACATCCGCCCCCCTGCGCAGCAGTTCGTCAACAAGGTGGCTGCCAATAAAACCCCCGGCTCCCGTTACCAGTACCGGCCTGTTCTCCCATTTCATGATCGGTCCTGTCTATATGTTTTGATAAGTTCCAGATAATCTTTCTCTACCTGTGCCATCAGTGTTTTCCACTGGCCGTTCTTTACAACCGCATCGCGTGCTGCGGTTCCCAGCCGCTTTCGCAGAGCCGGATCCCGGGCAAGTGACAGGATCGCCCCTGCGATCTGCTCCGGGGATCTTGGCTCTATAAGGATGCCGGTGACATTGTGTTCGATCCACTCAGGAATGCCCCCAACAGATGTTGCAATACAGGGCAGGCCGCTTGCCATCGCCTCCAAGACCGAGACCGGTGTCCCGTCAGATGTTGAGGTTGTGATAAAGATGTCTGCCCATCGGAGATCCCGGGGTACTTCAGTATATTCCGTTTTTTGCCTGAACGTGACACAGTCCAATAATCCCAGACTCTGGGCGAGGTCCCGGATCTCCTGCTCCTCCGGCCCCTCCCCCTTCAGGGTGAGCCGCAACCGCGAATCCAGTCGGTATGCCTGTGCGAATCCCCGGATCAATGTCTCATTATCATAGACCGGGTAAAACCCCCGGTTTGAAAAGATCTCGATGGTCACTCTCGAATTCTTTAGCGCTTCAGGTCCCGGAACAAACAAATCGGTGTCAATACCAAAGGGAAGGTACCTGACTTTCGATGCCGGAATCCTGAAATCTACGATGATATGGTTCTGAATATCCCGGGAAACCGCGTAAACAAGATTTGCCGATGACAGGGCCATCTTTGTGTAATGCCGGATCAACCAACTCTTATTCGGGAGGATCAGAACATCATCGCCCCATGCGGAAACAACCGTAGGACTGATCCGGAGTCCTAGGATGTGGAAGCCGTACTTTGCAATGAAGTGGGCATGGACGAGATCTGGTTTGATCTGCTTCACTAACCGCTTTATTGTGAGATGTCGGGGAATGAACGAGAGATAAAGGTTTTTCCAGCGCGAGGTAAGGATATATTCGGTTACTCCGGGAATTGTGCGCCCAACCGGATCGTAGGTGATCAGGTAGACCTCATGTCCGCGTTGTGCAAAATATTCTACCCAACGCTGGGTGTGGATGCTTCGGCCATCAGCAATGAAGCAGAGGATCATGAATAGGACCTCAGGGTTTTGAGCGGCTTATTTTCTTGTTTAGTGATCAAAAATCATAAGAAGTTACAATCATTTCTTGAAGTTTTTATTGACTTTCTAGTTATACACATTATTGTAACCATTTGATTTTCAATGTTCTTACAGCATCAGCCCGAATCTGCTTATCCATTATTATAAGAATGCTAAAGTAGATTGCGGCACCTGCAACGACCAAGAAAATAGTAATTACAGCACTTTTTCCAATGGGTAACAATAAAATTAGGGGCTTCTATTCAGTAATCACCACAAATTATATATCCACAATAGCAATTACCGGGACACCATCAAGCTCATCCATAATTATTGGATAAATACGTATCATCAAGGCCCGGCCGGTTAGACAATCGTATGAGAGATTTGTATCTTCAAGAAGCATAATCTGAGGTTTTCGGCATAAAAACGATCGGTGAGACTCATGTCCCATAGTCCGCTGTGATGGATTTGATATAGATATTGTATCAATTCCAAAAAGAATCAACTCCGGAAACATTTTGCGGAGGGTATCGGGAACATCCGGTTGAATCCATGGATGCTCCGTGAGATATGCAATTGTGTTGGATTGCCTGTATCGATAAAATCCAGTCCGGATAAGAACTCCACGAGCTTTTCGGTCAACGGGAATTCCGTTGAGATCATCACTGCTGATGGAAGTATGACGATTCTTTGGAAGATCATAACAATAAACCGGCGAAATACAGGTTCCATAGTTAAGCAGGTCCCGGACAGTATTTCCATGCCGGCAAAAATGACGGGGAAGATCCATATGTGTCCCTGCATGTGCAGGAAGCGTAATGAGACTGTTATTGGAGTTGTCACCCCGGTCAATCGATTTAATGGAATTAATTGAAATTTCCGGTGACCCGGGATACAACGGCGATTCACGGGATAATGGATACGATAAGGGGAGAATCATGTTTTTTCCTCAATATATTTTTTAAGCCCGGTAAGATCAGGGATGATACATTCAACACCCCTGCACTGGGAGAAAACCTCTTTATCCCCATGTTTTTCTCTGCCGATAAATCGTATGTTCGTTTCGACAGCCGCGTCCAGATCATTTTTTGCATCGCCGACAAAAACGATTTCAGAACAAGGAATTCCGCTTTGTGCAATAATATCCTTAATACAATCTCTCTTTTTTCTCGGAGAACCATATATCCTGCAGAAATAGGGAGTCAGACCCCGTTGAGAGACAATACGGGCCAACTCATTTTCCGGCGTGGCGGAGACGATATACAGTGGAATAGACCTATGAAATTCCCATATAAATTCAAAAGCCCCCGGGACGAACGGGGAGGAGATGATTTTTTCAAAAACCAGATTTGAGAATTTTTCAGACAGATCTTGTTTTTTTGGGTCTGTTAGAGGGACTTTAAGTATGTTCTTATAAATATAATCAAATTTGTCAAAGCGGGACATTCCCCCATTCTGCCTATGAAATTTGACAATCTCACGTACATGTTCAGGACAGAATGAGAATAGAGCGCGAAATGCATCGGTTTTCGCCGACACGGATTCAAGGATGACACCATCGAAATCGAGAATGACCAATCGCACCTTATCAGCCCTTTCTTCTTTTCTTACATTTTGTTTTTCGCTCATGTTTTTCTCAGATGGATCATCGTAAATTGTTTGAATGCACCATAAAACATATCATTAGCAACGGGATAATACTCAGGATTCATATTCGGCCTTTTCATAAAAACAGTATAAATAAATGTGCCCACCCGTTCGACCAAACCCCCCATCTTTTCATCGAATAACACGGCATGTTCCATCCGCTCTATTTTATAGGGTGTATGGGTGATGACTTTCTGGATATCAGAATCTGAAAATTCAAAAATATGATGTTCATAAATTCTGCGGGTGGGATCGTAATTGTGGCGGTGAATTACTGTCTGACTGACACAGGGTATCGAGATAGTAAGGGAAGTGACGTTTATTGTACCAATCTTGTTGAGCATTGCTATCGGATCCGGCAGGTGCTCCAGGGTCTGGAACAAGAACACATGATCCACTGTTTGCTCCTTAAAAGGAAGACAGGCAATATCTCCCTGGATCGCCTCCAGACCGTTCGACCTGCAATTCTGCACAGCCTCTCGTGAAATATTATATGAGATCCCTAGTTGTCCGATAGATTGTAAAAAAATACCACTGGGATCCCCCAGATCCAGAAATGAATCCTCCTGTAATTCATCGAGCGAAAAACATTTCCGTAAAAACAACATTCTGTCGACTAGTGACGATTTTACAATAACCTGGTCATCCTTTTCTGAAAGGGATTCGTGCGCAAAATGTTTTTCCAGGTCATAATGCTCCAATATACCCATATCAGAAATGGCCTGCATTTTTTTTTGGAGGAGACGATTGGCATTTTTTAGTTTTAAGGTATGAAAAAATGTATCATAATCCCATCCTATTTTCCGGATTAAACCATATATTGCCATAATCTCTTCCCTAGTTTAGAAAGACATGCTTCTATTTCAAGAATATGACATTTTAAATACTTTTTCATAAAATTCGTTTTTCAATTCGTTGTATAGAGCGTCCCCCCTCATCATCAAACGTCTCGCTTCTCCGGATACGATCCCACTCATAGTATTGAGCAAGGAAATATTGATGAGAAGCAATGTTGCCATCAGGGTATTGGGATAGTGAACTGAACTGTAAAATCGTTATTTTAGTTACGCTGCATGTTTCCACCTGCCGAGAACTTCGGCTGCTGTCGCCATTTCTGATCTGGTTCCCACTGAGATCCGGATACACTCACCAAGGATCCCATATGGGAATCCCGGCCTGATGAGAATCCGATTGGCCCTGCACATATCTACCAGACACTGCACATTTTTCTTTCCCACGACAATATTTACAAAATTCGAGGAGCCAGGAATTGTTGAAAATCCAAGGGATTCGATTGTATTAATAAACCATTTTTTTATCTGAAGAGATTCCCTGACAGACTGTTCAATAAACTGATACTGGTCAAGATACGAGCAGGCACAGAGAACCGCCAATGTATTTACCTCATACATTGGCTTGAATTTTCCCATAAGATCTATATTCTCTTTTGAGGAGATAGCATAACCCACCCGAAGACCTGCCAGACCGAAAGCCTTAGAAAAAGTCCTTAAAAGGATCAGATTTTTATGGGTGTTAAGGAATCCTGCACTCGTATTGTCGGAGAACGGATAATAGGCTTCATCAACAATAACCCTTGTATCATGTTCTTCAGCTTTTTCAAGGAGATACCTGATATCATCCAAGGGGATTTCGGCACCCACGGGGCTGTTGGGATTTGATAATACAAGGAGGGCGGTTTTATCACAGATGTGCTCTGCAACCTTTCGGGTATCCAGCATGAGTGAGGTGGGATCGTAACAGATATCCACGGGGTTTGCATTATGGAGACGAGTATATACATCATACATTGCGAAGTTTGGCTGGATATTAGTCACATCATCTCCTGTATTAACGAACGCATCATACGCTGCCCTGATCGCACCGTCGGATCCAGCCGCAATAAGGAAGTGCTCTTCAGTAAAACCATGAAATGCGGAAAGTGCCCTATACAGTTTATACACTTCAGGATAGCATCCCAAGAACTCGGGAGTGATCGATTGCCGGATCATCTCCAACATGTGTGGTGGGAGCTGTAGGGTACATTCGTTCTTATCGAGACGAATATATTCCAAACGATCCGTGGTATCAAGGGGGGTCCGGTAAACCGATTTGAGATAGTCCTTCTGGACGGGTCGTTTCATTCTTTCCGATCCTTTCGGTACTCCCGTATCCAATATTCAACCTGAGGAATCTGCCATTGATAATCAACATCACATCCCCCCCACTGTTTTAATGGGTATATTTTCTGGCCCATCCATTTCTGCGGGAGAAGCCCGGTTTCAATGTGTTCAAGACAACGTGGTTTTACAATCGATACCCCCATATCTGCAAACCATACATCACCCTGTGAATCGCGGTCGCAATTCAACGTTTTGGGATTGCCAAATACTTCAAAAGGAACAAATGGGTGCAGAAGGCCATCCTCTCCGATTTTTCTGGCGCGAAGAGGACTCCACATATTATATCTTGATACGGTTACCGCTGAATCTATGTCCGGGTTATTGCGCAACACAGATACACCGTCATCAATAGTCTCGGCTAGTATCGTGGGGGAGTTGCAGTGCATAAGGACAATAATGTCAATAACCGCCTTCTCATCAGATAGTTCTTTTTTTATCACATTATATCCATGAATAAAGACATTTTCTCCAAGAGCGGAACTATTGCACAGTTTTTTGGGGCGATCGATAATTCTAGCACTGTATTTTTTCCCGATCTCTTTGATTTTTTCAGAGTCTGTTGAAATATATACACGATCAACAGTTTTTGCCTGCGTTGCAGCGAGCAGGGGGTATTCCATGAGCGTTTTTCCCAAGACCGGATAGATATTTTTTCCGGGAAAACCTTGACTTCCCTCACGGCCAATTAATAAAGCAACAATCATCGTATTCATCTCTTTTTTATTTTACTAATCTCATTCTCTCGCAAGGGACAACGATCGCATGCAGGAATTGTGTGAGCAGTTCCGACACGATGAATTTCACGGTACTGTTGTTCTTTTACACTATTCCAAGCCTCATAAATACTCATTTTAGTAATATTACCAAACTTCATCCATTCATAGATATCATGGACGCAGGGGAGTATTGTTCCATCCCATGTTATAGCCATTCTTTGCCACAGCATGTGACACGCCCAGTCATATTTAATTCCCCGATGATCCGGATTTCCTTCTTCATCTTTCATGTCCAAATATGCAACTTCATCCACTTTTGGAGACCAGAAATCTGCATATTCCTTTTCCTTGCCACGGAGTTCTGGTATTAGAACCGTCTGGATTCTGACCAAGGGTTTTATTGTTCCAAGTTCAGTTTTAATTTTTTTAAGAAGATCAATATTCCTTACCACAAGATCAAAGTCCGAGCCAACACGGTACTTCTCGTATACCGATTTATCCGTTCCTTCAAATGAGATGGATATCCGGTCAAGTCCAGCATCTATAAGTTTATGAATTGTCTCTTCGTCTAGCTTCACTGCATTGGTGTTAAAATATACATCCATAACACCTGCATCTTTTGCATAGGCGACCATCCGCGGAAGATCCTTATGGAGCAACGGTTCTCCCCGAAATGTGAATTTTAATGAATAGAGGTTATGACGCCCTGCCTCATCAAGAATTTTTTTCCAAGTTTTTTCCGCCATAAACCCTTTATTGTATTTATTATACGTAGTTGCACAGAAGGGACACCGAAGGTTACATACGTTAGTTGGTTCGATATCAAGGTGGAGCGGAAAATCCCCGGACTGGAATTTTTCCGGCCATTCCTTCCATTTCTTTCGATATTCCCGATACTTTTCATCATCTCTTTCAACGACACTTCTGCCACCAATAGTATGAAAATTCGAATCTGGAATAACAACCATTTATTTCTTGTCTCCTTGTAATTCTTTATTCTTATCTAATTCTTTTTGAACTTCCCGAAGGCAGTCGAGAATTCCCTCGCTGATATCGACATACGATGTGAGGTTCACCCGGATCGGGACTTCGACTTCGAAAGAATATGGTGTTATTACGTAATGTTTGTGCTGTTTGGCCGGGGTATAATGGATCTTTACATCCTTGCCGATAATCTCCGTGAGCATGGTAAAGAATTCGTCTATTTTCATCCGCTGATGACCAGTTACCAGTACAGCCTTGTTCGCAAATTCCGGATCTCCAGATATCCTCACTGTTTCACGGGCTGCATCGAATATATGGATATATTCGCGTATGGAATCCTTCGAACTTATGTAGGTGAATTCTCCTTTTGTCAGGAGATCTTTGCACACGCCATAAATGAAATTCCAGTGATTGGCATCCCGACCGTACAGACTACCATACCTAAGAATAGTATACGGAAGTCCATATTCCTCATAGAATGTTTTGCAGAGAGATTCTCCTGCCTGCTTTGAGACGCGGTAAAAAGATCCCCATTTTCCTGCAGTATAGACCGAGCTGGCGAAAATGAATCGTTTAACTCCTGCATTTTTTGCTGCCTCCAAGCAGTTTGCCGTTCCAACAACATTCACATGCATGGTCTGGCGAGGCATCAATCGTGTTTTATCAAGATCGGCGATTGCCGCTGTGTGAAATACGACATCACACCCCTTCATTGCCTTCTCAAGGGCCTCAAAATCCAAGATATCCCCTTTTACATATTTCAGATGGGAAGTGCCTTTAGCGAGGGCCCGGTATTCAGGTGGGTTATCAAGATCGTAAACAATGGTATCATAGTTCAACCGAAGCAATTCCTTAACAAGATGTCTTCCGAGAAATCCCGAACCGCCGGTAACCAGTGACTTCATAGTGTTGACCTCCTTTTTACCCGGATAATGTTTTCCACTGCTTCATATTCCATCTGTCTGCGTGATTCCAAGGTATTTGACGCGACATGCGGAGTAATTATAATCTGAGGATATTTAAGTAATGTACCTGTATAGGGCTCCTTTGAAAAAACATCGAGGCCTGCAGCGGAGATAATACCCGCTTGTATTGCCTGTTCAAGAGCGTTTTCATCAATCAGGGATCCTCGTGCAGTATTGATCAGGATCAGACCCGGCCGGGCCTTACGGAGTATCGAGGCATCGATGATTGGCGTTCCGTCAGATTTTGGTGCTGCATGAAGCGATACAATATCTGATGTGCCGACCAGTTCTTCAAGAGATGATGAAGATCTCCAGTTTTCTGGTACCGGTACTTTCAGATAGGGGTCGTAATACCGGATATAGCATCCCACCTGAGACAGCAGGGATGCAAACCGGAAACCGATTCTGCCAAGACCTACGATCCCAACAGTTTTTCCGGATAACAGCAACCCCGGTTGGATAGACTGATCTCCTTGTCGTACCCCACTATTGTATGCAGGGATGCGTTTCAGGATCGCAAGAAGAAGTGCGAGTGCATGTTCGGTTACCGCAATTACCGGGGCTTCGGGAGTGTTGAGGATTGTAATATTTAACCGGGCCGCAGCTATGGTGTCGATAGCATCTATTCCAACTCCCACCCGGGAGATTGCCTGGAGTTTTTTGGCAGATTCCAGAACGCGTTTTGAAAAACGTTCAGTTCCTGCGATTACATATTCTGAATCATTAATGGCCCGGACAAGTTCGTCTTCAGATAATCTGGCGCCGGAGTTATTGGTATAGATAACAGAAAATTCATCCTCAATTTTTTGCTTAAGCTCACCTGATGTATCAAAAGAACGGATCGTGATTGCGACGGGGCTTTTTTTCATGAATTATCACAATTGCTGATCTATAAATATTTCTTCACTACGTAATAATAATGTAGTTGGATTTTCACAACCCGGGATCACGTTTGTGAAATCAGTATTTTCTGAGAGATGACCATGGCGCTGTACTGTGAGAATACTCTCGTTGTAATGCCCCAAGGGAAACGCTCACTGGCCCATATTCTTCAGTTTGCATCGACCGGATCTCCGTTTTTCTGGGTCTATTTCGGCAAAAATGTTTCTTACTTTACGGAACTGAAGAACCAGATCGGGAACCCGGGAAAAAACATCCCTGTCAGTGAATTGTTACAGGGAAATGCAAAGAAATACCGGCAGGATTTCATTGATTACCTAGGTTCATGTGCAGCCGAATCTCAGGATCCCTGGTGGTACCTGACCTCGGTATCGGAAAAAAACTCTTATGTTTCCGATCTGTATCTGCATTTTTGTTATCTTAAGACGTTTTTTGATGTCGCCGATCGTTATAATGGCAGGATTTTCGTTATCTGTGAAAATCCCGGTCTTCTCAAAAGTATTCAGGAAAACTCGCCGTATAATCGCAGCATCGAAATTCTTCCATTACGTAACAATATACAGGATTTCTTCCATAGCTGCGACCTGAAAAGTCAGAAACTGAAGAACAAGTTCGTGTTCTTCATGCGTTTCATACTGCGGATTTGTTTTGCAAGAATAGTAATACCGGTCTGCAGGCCCACACCCTTACCGGGAATACAACGCCCTGTTGTGATTCATTCATGGGCGGATCAGCGATCGTTCACTCTTGATGGTCGTTATGAGGATGTTTATTTCGGGAGCCTCGCGCAGAAGATCGAAGAGATTCCCCGGGAATATTTCTTTTTAATCGATATTTTACCCACCATCGCATACCCGCTGGCATTGGGAAAAATGATCCGGGTAAGAAAACCATGGCACCTTTTCGAAGAATACCTCTCCTTTTCTGATGTTACTGCGGCTCTTGGAATCTCGTCCAAGGTCACAACGCGTCTTGTTTTTCGGCATACCCTTCAGGATCTCGACATCTCCGCACTTATATCGGAAGAGATCTTGTCGGACCAGCAGAGTGCGAGGACCGAATTATCGTACCTGTATTATGCTGCCGGAAAACGGATATCCGCACTTCATGATCCTGCCTCCTTCTGTTACACATTTGAAAATCATATCTGGGAAAAAATGATCATCCGGGGTCTGAAGGAAGCCGGTAATCCCCGTGTAGTCGGGTATGCCCATTCCACGGTCAATTTCATGGAATTATCCTATTCCCTCTCCCCACTCGAAAGAGATCTCATCCCCCTGCCGGACAGTATCCTTGTCAACGGGAAAAAACCAAAAGAGATCCTCGTGTCTTCCGGTTTTGATGAAGCCCGGATTCATATAGTCGGTTCCCTTCGGTACGGAGATCTCTCATTACCCGCACCGGAACGTATGCGGGGGACTGGAAAGAACATTCTTGTTATCCTCTCTGCGGATATCAACCGATCCCTCGAGATGATCAGCAAATGCGGCGAAGCATTCCGTTCCTGTAACGAGGTTTCGATTATCTTCAAACCTCACCCAATCCAGAAATTATCCGCCATCGTAACTCTTGTACAGCAGCTGCCAGGTCAGTTCAGCCTATCCACAGAACCGCTCGGAACTCTCCTTGATGATACAAATGTTGCGCTCTACAGCGATTCAACGGCATCGGTTGAAGCGGTGGCGAGGGGGATTCCCATCCTGCATGTCAAATCGGATTTTCTCATCGACATTGACATCTTTGAAGAATCGCACATTTTCAGATCCGCAGATTCTCCGGATCAGATCAGAATGTTTACCTTCGATCTGTTCCGGTTCACGCGTGGATCTCCGGAGGAATTCCGTGCTGCAATCCGTGATTTATTTTCCCAGATCGATGATAACGTCATGATACAGGAAATCGGCAGTGGTATTGAATCATGATTTTATAGGTATTTCACTAATAGTGATCTGATGAAATCAAAGGGTGTATCTCTTGATGTTGTCATTTTTTGTGGAGGACGTGGCACTCGTCTCAGTGAGAAGACCCGTGAAATGCCAAAACCCCTGATCGAACTGGGGGAGAATCCAATCCTCTGGCATATCATGAAGATTTATTCCTCCTTTTCCTGCAACCGGTTCATACTCACTCTTGGATACAAAGGAGATATGATCATCGATTATTTCCTGAACCGGTACCCGATCCAGCAGAATTTTACGATCAACCTTTCAGACATTGTCCTCCCGCAGGCAAAAGAATCTTGGACGATTGCATTTGTCCAGACTGGCCTTGAATCAAAAACAGCAAAGCGACTCCTTCTTTGCAAGGATCAGATCAACTCAGACCGGTTCCTTGTAACCTATGGGGACGGTGTGGCAGATATCAACTTGAACGCACTCGTTAAACATCATGAAAAAATCCGCAGGGAAAATGGAATTATTGCAACAATCACAATCACAAAACCCTATTCTAAGTATGGGATTGTAAAGCTAAAGGATGACATTGTGGACAAATTCAGTGAAAAACCCCAGATGGATGAATTTATTAATGTCGGATTTATGGTGCTTGAGAAAGAGGTCTTCGATTACATCGATCCATCATCTGACGTTATGTTTGAAGAAACACTGGAGGCTATCGCCCGCGACAGGAAACTGGGCTATTATATTCATAGCGGGTTCTGGCATGCGATGGATACCTACAAAGACTATGTTGATATGAATTCTATGTGGAGAAACGATCCGAAATGGAAGATCTGGGCAGAATAAATTTCTGGAAAGGCCGCCGTGTCCTTGTTACCGGTGCTACCGGTGTCCTAGGGTTAAACCTGGTCAACCGGCTGATCGATCTGGACGCCGAGATCATTGCATTCGTGCGGGACTGGGTTCCCCGTACCCGCATGCTTGGAACTTGGCTTCAAGATTCAGGGGATGTAACTATTGTCAGGGGAGAACTCGAAGATTATCATTCCATTTCCCGCACGCTGGCGGAATATGAAACTGAATGCATATTCCACTTGGGCGCCCAGACAATCGTAAATGTGGGGAACCGCTCACCCGTTACCACGTTCAGGGCAAACATCGAAGGTACATGGAATCTGCTGGAAGCTGCACGGGTGCTCAACACCTATACGGGGGATATCCAGTGCGTCTGCGTTGCTTCTTCCGATAAAGCATATGGATCAAACCAGAATCTCCCCTATACTGAGGATATGCCGCTCAAGGGGGAGCATCCCTATGATGTATCAAAGAGCTGCACCGATCTCATAGCCCAAAGTTACGCATCCACGTACGGTCTGCCTACCTGCATAGCCCGGATGGGTAATATCTACGGGCCGGGCGATCTTAATTTCAACCGGATTATTCCCGGGACCATAAAGTCCCTGATTGAAGGGAAACGGCCAGCGATCCGCAGCGATGGGAAACCGATCCGTGAATATTTTTTCGTCGATGACGCGGTCAATGCATACCTGGTCCTGGCTGAATCGATGGGGAAGAGAAAAATCAGTGGGCAGGCATTTAATTTCAGCAGTGGCGAGAAACTTGCAGTGTATGAGCTGGTAAAAAAGATCATCGCCTGTTTTGGATCGGACACCGAACCGGAGATCCTCAATACCGGAAGAAACGAGATTATCGACCAGTATCTCTCAATTGAAAAAGCACGGACGGTTCTTGGCTGGTCTCCAGAATATTCTGTGGATGCAGGCCTGAAGCAAACCATCCCGTGGTATAAGGAGCTGATAACAAATGATTGAAGGTGTTCAAATTATTGCCCTGAGAACGATCATGGACGACAGGGGGATGGTCAGGCATATGATGAAATGCACTGATCCCCACTTTCGGCAATTCGGAGAGATTTATTTTTCCGTCATCTTCCCCGGCGCAATCAAGGCGTGGCACATTCACCGTAAGATGGAGCTGAACTATGCAGTTATTTCCGGTAATATCAAGCTCGTATTGTACGATGCCCGGGAGAATTCGCCGACGAAGGGGGAAATTCAGGAGATCTGCATTGGAGAGGATAACTATGTTCTTGTCAAGGTCCCCCCCTATGTGGTCAATGGTTTCAAGGCGATAGGAACGGAGAAAGCGATTGTAGCCAATTGCGCCTCGATCGCCCACGATCCGGAAGAGATCGAGCGCCTTAGCCCCTTCGATACATCCATCGGGTATGACTGGGGTATCCGTCATGGATAAAATGCCCCGTACGATCCTTATCACAGGGACAACGGGTCTTGTCGGCCACCATCTCTATAAGTGTTTCAAGACCTCGAACATGGGAAATATACTAGGGACAAGCAGAAGCCCGGGCTCATCCGTGGATTACCAAATCGATCTGACCAATCTGGATAAGGTTACGGAGCTTGCGCAAATGGTTCCTGCAGATATAATAATCCATACCGCAGCGATCTCCAAGACCGATGTCTGCCAAGAAAACAAAGAGCGATGTTACCAGACAAATGTTGAATCCACAAGAAACCTGCTTTCAGCCTATCCCCATGCAAAGTTCGTTTATTTCTCAACATATGCGGTGTACAATACCCCTGAAGGAAAGTGTGCGGAGTCTGCGCCGGTCAGTTCAACCAATTATTATATCGAAACTAAATTGCTGGGGGAAAAACTTATCTCATCCACGTTATCCCCGCTTATACTCCGGCCTTCGGTGATCTTCGGTTTCACGGAGTATGAACGTGAGAGTAAGAACTATTTCATGCAGCTGGTAGAAAATATCCGACTGAAAAAGACAACGCGGTCCCCAATTGACCAATATTTTAATCCTGTTTATGTTGGCGTGGTAGCAGAGATTGTCCGGCGGGCCATAGTAAAAGACCTCCGTGGCACCTACAATATCGGTTCGAACGAGGATATCAGCAAGTTCGAGTTCAACCAGCGGGTCATGAGGAGATTCCGGTTCGATGAAGCCAGTCTGGAAGGGATCGATTCACTGGCCCTTGCTGTTACGCGGCCCAACAACGGCACGATTTCTTCGCATCATATCCAGAAAGTGCTCGGGTACTGGATACCGGATCTTGACAAGATGATAGATCAGTTATATGAATCCACGCACGGCTATCCATTACCTGAATAATTGTGTTTTTCGTACCATGAATGAACAATCACCCCTCGTATCAATCTGCATTCCTACGTATAACCGGGCAGGAATGGTAAGTAAAGCGATTGATAGCGCCCTTGCCCAGACATATATGAACGTTGAAGTACTGGTCGTAGATAATGCCTCTTCGGATACTATTGAGTCACTCGTTTCTGCATATTCCGATCCACGGGTGAAATTTCACAGAAACGCACACAATCTTGGAATGTTTGGCAATTTTAACCGGTGTATTGAGCTGGCAAAAGGAGAATATGTTCATATCCTTCATTCCGACGATTACATTGATGCGGAATTTACAGAAACCTGTGTTGTATTCCTTGAAACACATCCTGACGTTGGAATGACGTTTGGTACAGCCCTGTCAGTCCCAAGTGCCGGCGATACAAAAAAACCCTCCCCGGCGCAACCGGTCATCTATGATATACCGGAGGGATTTAAGAAAATCCTTGAAGTCCGCAGTTTCATCAGCTGCCCCACCGTAACTGTACGAAGGGAAGTGTACGATAGTGTGGGATACTATCCGCTTGAATATCCATATTCCGGCGATTTCTACCAATGGCTTCGTATAGCACAACACTTCAGGATTGCATATCTTCCAAAAGCACTACTGTACTACCGCACGGGAGCGCACTCGGAATCCTTCCAGTTATTGTTCAGAACACCTGCGGGATATATCGATACCCTTAAAATTTTCATCCGTATCATCGGCGAACTGGGAGATAACCGGACACGTTACCAGCGCGAGCTTAACCTTGCATACCGTCGTCATATGCGCGATTGCCTGTTTGCCGGCATTGCCCGTTCAGAGCTGATGACCGACTATTCCGATATGCTCTTTATTGGCCTTGCACTGAGTACATGGGCCCTGATAAGGCCACGGTCCATAAAAGACCGGATACAAAAAGCGGGGAATTTTTTCCTGATTGGTGCCATAGCATGTGCAATCGTTATCCCCGGAGGGAAATATCTGGTAAGAAAAGTATTCCGGTTTGATACAACCGGGTATTAATTATACTATTTTTTCTTCTGCTCTTGGGTTACTCTCACGATACGTTCACATATCCGATTTGATTCGTCCGGGACCCGGGGAAAATCAGCTATTCCTTTCTACACACAATTTCTGTCTGAACCTTGTAATTGCCATCCCGTCCAGATATTCGTCCAGTTCATGTAACACATACCGGTCTAAAAACGCATGGAATTGCTGATCCGACATTTCGTTGAGCCAGTAGTCTATTGCTTTTTTTAATTCAGTATAATCATGTGCCACAAACCCGGGAAATTTATCGAAATAGGTTTCCCTGAATTTCCCGGTAGGATCAAAATATATTGCTCTCTTTTTTGCACATAAGGCTTCAATAGTCGGAGTTGTAAAAGCGGCGGAAATGACGAGGTCTGCAGCGGCAATGGTTTCTGAGGGATCCAAACCCAGCTCCTCGGTCAGGTAACACCTTGGATGATTCTTAAGTTTTTGATAATAGGGTACGAGAGTGGGATTCCAGAGCGACAACTGGACGAAAGACCGTTTCTTTTTAAATATAATTCCAAAAGTAGGGTAATCTTCCAGTATCTGAAGGATTTTATCGATAAATTCGATTATATCTGGTTCATGAAGTGCGGTTTCGCCACTTACGCTGTCATCGAATACCCCGATAACTTTTTCGAGGCAGGGAATGTCCTTTTCCAGGCATTTTTGTTGTAATGCTTTGAGAGTGATATTTTCAAGGCCCTGATCAGAAATGATTCGTACGTGTTCTGACCATAAGCAGCCAAGTTTATGGAAATTTTTGATACTATTCGGGTGTTTACGATAGTAACGTTCCATTTTCTCACCCCAGACTACAAAATTATCATATTGAAAATATGCATAATGTCTTCCCTTGAAATCCGGATAGCCGGGGGGCGAGTAAAAATCAGGCGTTGATATTGAATGTGCGTACATCCAGGTGCTGGTTCCCTGATTTTCTAGTACAATATTGCGAACAATATCCGAAGGATGGTATTCATCATAGGTAACGTAATGGTTTATTGCGTATTTATCTTCAAACCGCCTCCATAACAAAAATCTGAACAGGCTTTCACAACATAACTGCACAACAAACGGGGGCTCGGTAAAAGAATGTTTCAGGCAGGCTGCATAAGTAGGGAAGAACGATTTAAAAAAAGTATTCCGGCAATATGTAAATGTTGCATTTTTCAGAATATCGCGGATCTCCACATGATTATACCTGTTATCAAGAATTTTTTGATTGATATCTGCCGGCACGGGTTCTTCGAGGCAAAAGAGGACATCATTTTTTGTGACATGTATATTATCGATCAGGAAATCAAAACTGCGATATTTGTTTCCGGGCGGCCAGCCATAATAACTCAACCGGACTCCCACGAGGTAATTCTTTTTTTCTTCAGTACCAACAGAAGGGATTTTAATTTTGCAGAGAATCCAGAAAGGAAACCCGAGCAGTATCGCACTATATTTCAATTGCAAAACAAGACCAGATATACAAGCAAACACCCTGCCACAAAACGGGGTTGTAATATTTTTTTTCGTGGCAATTATTTCCCTGACCTGTGAGATGTTTTTTAATTCCCGGTAGATTCTCCCCGGAACAAACAACAGTTTCGTTTTTTGGGGGGGCTGCGAAAAAAAACTGTCAAAAACCAGGTTCATCCGGTAAAATTCATAAAGGTCGTTGGAAAGGGCCTTTTTAAAAGCATTTGCAACCGAATCAGATCCCACAAGAGCCGTAATTTCTTCTATGGTTTTGTTTTTTTGAAAATTTTCATTAAATATTACTTCGATTTTGTCTAAAACAATATTGTTAAGATCAAATTGCAGTTTGATATCAAGATCGGAATAGTCAATTTTAATTAATCTTTTTTCCTGGACCAGGTTCCGGATAATTCTGTTCCGTTCGAGGGATTTGTTTATTGAAAAAAAGGATATCCCGTAACCCCTGATGAGGTAGAATACAAGAAGAGGGATCGACAAAAAACCAATCTCTTCAAAAATTATGGATCTCCCGGAGCCCTCCTTATGAAAAGTATCCAAAATTGTCACCCGTAAATAGCATTGCATCTTGGTTTTGTTATTATTTCAGGATTTTGAATGTCAGGAATGCAGTATGATACCCGGAACACAATTAATCACATACCTGAATATCGGTTGGAGCAGATTTACAAAATCTGCTCTTCTCACGATTTTACCGGCAAAGGAATATCAAGAGCTTGGCGGAGGATTGTGCGCGGGTTTTCCAGAGGCGCCTGCACGAAGTATCTTTATTCACTGATCGGTTCAAAGAATAAGAGGAAGATCCCCACAGGATACAGCTAAACCAGGTTATGAGAAAACAGTGGTGGTTGATACCCAGTATCCTTTTCGAACCGACTGGATGGAGAATTCGGATCGCCCTCAATCTACCAAATCAATAAACCCTAAAAAAACAATATTTCGATATGAAAAAATGTCGGGTATTGTTTATAATCCATGACGTTTACCAGGATGACAACTGGTTTCCTATGGGGCCGGGATATATCGCAGCAGTACTAAAAAAAGCAGATGTTGAAGTTAATATATATAACCAGGATGTTTTTCACTATACGAATAACGAGCTCGCACAATACCTTTCACAGGAATCTTTTGATATCATTACACTAGGTTTTTTAGCGGCCCGGTTTACGGAGACCATTCTCGATCTCTGCCATGTCGTTAACAAATACAAAAAAGATGCATGGCTGGTGCTTGGAGGTCATGGACCTTCCCCGATTCCGGAATATGTATTGAAAACAACAGGTGCCGATCTCGTTACTATTGGAGAAGCGGAAGAGACATTCCTGGATTTAGTGAGGTGTAAAAAAAATAATAGCGATTTGCATTCAATAAAGGGAATTGCATTTTTTGACGAAAATAATCAGTTTGTCCTGACAGAGAGACGAAAACCGGTAAGAAACCTGGATTCTCTGCCATTCCCCGAATGGTCATTATTTCCCATGGAGCAGTATTCAACCTGTCTTAGAACCGCAAGAATGACTCCTGAGGACCGGGCATTCGGCATACTCACGAGCCGGGGGTGTATTAACCGTTGTTCGTTTTGTTACAGGATGGAAAAGGGGATCAGGTTTCGATCCGTCCAGAATATTGTTTCAGAAATGAAGAAATTAAACGAGTTGTACGGCATAACATTTTTCCTGACGTATGATGAGCTCTTTGTCTATCCCCGGAAACGCATATTCGAATTCTATGAAGAGCTCCAGCGAAATGACCTGAAAATCAAATACCAGTGCAATGCCAGGGTTGATATTTTTGATGAGGAAATCGCCGATTGCCTGAAAGAATCCGGATGCCAGTTTGTAAATTTCGGGATGGAATCTTCCGATCAAAAAGTCCTCGACCAGATGAACAAAAATACAACTGTCGAAGCAAACATAAAGGCCGCGGAAATAGTAAAAAAGCGTGGCATCGGTATCGGGCTGAATTTTATATGGGGAAATCCCGGGGATACTGAAAAATCATTATGGGATAATGTAAACCTGATCAAAAAATATAATATGTACGATCAAATCCGGACTATCCGTCCTGTTACACCCTATCCCGGATGTGATCTCTACTATGAAGCGATTGACCGGGGATTATTAGCCGGCCCGGAAGATTTTTTTGATAAATTCAAAAATTCAGACCGGTTTACGATAAATTTTACCGAAATTCCTGAAGCTGAATATTATGATATGCTCTTTAAAGCAAATAAGGAACTGATCCTTGATTATTACGCTCATACAGGCAGGGACAAAAAAGCAGCAGACGAATTAATCGATGCATTTTATCGATTGTATTTCTTAAACGAGGTCAAGTTCCGCGGAGCAAGAAAAAGTTAATTCAATTATTTCCTTTGTAAAAATTAGTTTTGTGTCATTAAAAGAGAGTCCCGACGACTAAATGATAAAAAATCGATGAGAAATTAATTATACGTGTGTTTCCCGTAAAATTTTCTCTATTTCAGGTAATGAAAGGGCTCTTTCTTTATCCGAGGAATAGGAAAAATTCAGGAAACCCGGTGTTTCGCTTTTATTCCTCTTAATAACAAAATAATTCCCATGATCTTCCAGTTTCCCCAGTTCGTCATGGGAGATTAATTCCTCGGATATCTTTTCGCCTGCCCTGATACCGATAGTTTTGAGGGGAATATTCTTTGGAGAGCCGTATGCTTCATGACAGTAATTGATCATGGCCGAAGCAAGGTCCTGGATTTTTATCGAGGGCATTTTTAAGATAAAAATATCATCGCCTTCCGTCTCTCTTGCGCAATCAAGAATCAGATCCACTGCCTGGGATATAGTCATAATAAACCGTGTCATTGCCGGGTCCGTAACCGTGATCGGCCCTCCCCCCAGGATCTGTTTTTTAAAAATGGGAACAACCGACCCCCGGGAATTGAGAACATTACCAAACCGGACACAGGAAAATTTTGTAGATGTACTATAGGAGTTTGCTGCGATGGTAAGTCGTTCTGCAACAAGTTTTGTTGCACCCATCACATTGAACGGGCTGACCACTTTATCGGTACTGATAAAAATCATCTTTTTGACATTATTTGCGATCGACGCATCAATGCAGTTCTGGGTTCCGCGGACATTGACTTCAGCAGCTTCAAAGGGATTGTATTCACAGATTGGCACGTGCTTTAATGCCGCTGCGTGGAAGACGAGATCAACATTCTGCATTGCTCTCATCATCCGTTTTTCGTTTGTGATATCCCCCATGAGTAACCGTATTCTGGGATCATCGAAATCGAGTGCCACATCATGGAGCCCGGTCTCGTTATTGTCAAGAACCCTTACCGAACGAACATCGGTTAAGAGGATCTTCTTTACGAGTTCCCTCCCGATACTTCCGGCACCCCCGGTGACCAGAATGGTTTTTCCGGTAAACCTGTCCATTCCTGATTCCATATTCATTACTCTCCGTAAAATTCGCTGATCGCCCCGATAACGCTGTCGATATCATCATCAGGCATCCCGGGATAAAACGGGAGACTGAGAACAGACCCTGCAATTTTTTCCGTAACCGGCAGGGTATCCCGGTAGTGCAGGACCTTCTGATAATAGGTAGTCAAGTGAACGGGTGAGAAATAAACCTTGGACATAATTCCTTCATTATCCAGATGTTTTATAAGATTATCCCGGTCAGGAGCGATTACCGAGAACAACTGGTAGACGTGGAAATACGACAGGGGGACGTCAGGAACGATTATTTCGGGTACTGCCCTGTTGAGTTTCTGGACATACCGTGCCGCCAGCTCCCTGCGCATTTTAATGATGGTTTCAATTTTTTTGAGTTGTGCGATACCAAGCGCAGCCGTAATGTTCGACATACGGAGATTATAGCCAATCGAAACATAATCCATTACTGCGGATGTGGAAAAATAATCGCAGGTTTCCAGACGCCCATGAGACCGTAGCAGTTTCATCTTCTCATAAAGATCCCGGGAATCGGTCACCATCGCGCCCCCTTCCCCCGTCGTTATAATCTTATTCTGGCAAAAACTGAACATTCCGGAGTCACCGAATGTGCCAACCCTGCGATCTCCGATCTTTGCCCCGAGGGCTTCTGCGGCATCTTCGATCAGGACCAGATGATGATCGTCAGCGATCTCACGAAGTGCGGGTATATTGCAGGGACACCCCCCGTAATGGACCGGAAGAATCACACGGGTATTTTTTGTAATCTTTTCCATCACATCATCGGGATCAAGGCCGAATGTCTTTTCTTCGATATCGGCAAATACCGGCCGGGCTCTGACAAACTGTGGCGCATTTGCCGTAGCGATAAAGGTAAATGAGGGAACGATCACCTCATCCCCTTCGCCAATCCCATATGCCGCGAGAACCGCGTGAAGGGCCGAAGTCCCGGAGTTAAACGTCAGGCAATATTTTGTCCCGGCATATCCCGCAAGTTCACGCTCAAACTGCGTCACGTCCGATCCAACGGCCCAGTTCATTCCTGAACGCAGCACTTCATTAACGGTATCTACGTCGTCCTGATCCCAGTACATTTTGAAGAGAGGTATTTTCCACGTCATACAGATGGGTCCTGCTGTTGGATTTCAATAATTTCATCACTATGTAATGTTCGCACAACTTTGGCAGGGACTCCGTACGCGAGAACACCATCCGGGATATTATGATTTACAAAACTGAAGGCACCGATAATCGATCCTTCTCCCACGGTTACCCCCGGCATAATTACCGAATGCGTACCTATGCGGCACCCCCTCTTCAACCGGACTTCTCCTTTTTTATTATCAATTGTTGAAACAGAATAGACGGAACAATGTGATCCGATCTGGACAAAATCTTCAATTACAACACCATGTTGCGCATTAATATATGAGAATGCTCCGATATCTGTTTTAATGCCAAGATGAAAATTTTTTATGTGTTTTACTATCCATTGGTATTTTGTGGGCACTCCATCTTTGATTTCCGGGGGTTCCCAGTTTTCAAACCGCATAATCAACAACACTCCTCCTGTTGAGATCGATCATCCCTGGTTTTTAAGAAAAAGAAAAGAAGTTTTGTTTTTGCTATCATGTGCATTTTCCCCGTAGATCCGCTTTTTCCGGTTTAATTCAATTTGACCAAGAGCGCTTCATTAATATTTATTTCAGAAAGAATTTTGCTGATTCTTTTTGATGCATTCCCATCGCCATATGGATTTTTGCAGGACTTGACCTTCTCCCTGAATGCAGAATCATGCAGGGCTTTGTCAATGCCGGCACTAATTTTCTTTCTGTCATATCCGGCATCTATGACATTATCCGCTCGCTCCCGACCTCTCTGGCGGGTACCGATATTTACCACAGGAACGCCAAACAAAGGCGCCTCGATGATCGCACTGCTGGAATTTCCAACAAGCACGCTTGCCTGCTTGAGCATACTGACATAATCCCTATGAGGGATGCTGGAGAATATTTTTATATGCGGTAAAGTATCGTATTCCCTGATTACATTAATCATCGCTCTCCCTCCGGCATCAGCATTGGGATAAATGATAATGGTCTGATAGTGTAATGAAACAACTGCCTCTAATGTTTCCCGGATCTGGTCGGGAGCTTTATCCGACTCAAGGGTGACCGGATGTTGAATAACAAGAATTACCGGTTCTGAAAAATCAATCCGGTATTTCTGCGCAAGTTGCTCACGGTTTAAAAGCGGTTCGTGCAGGATCTGATCCAGACCCGGGGCACCGACAACAAAAATCCGGGAAGCATCTTCACCCATTCCGATTATACGATCCCTGCTTTTCTCAGTAGCCACAAGGTGGATCTGTGCAAGTTTTGTTATCGCATGCCGGGCGTAATCATCAACCGTCGATGTAACTTCTCCCCCATGAATATGGGCCACAGGAATACTCAAGTAAACTCCTGCAATCGCTCCGGCAAGCATTTCTCCCCGGTCACCAAGTACCAGAATAATATCGGGGTGGATACTATGGATCACCGGTACAAGCTCCTGAAGAAATTGACCAATAAAGAGGGCCATCGATTCTTTCGTATCATCCCTGTACTGAACATCAATGGGATGATACCTGAATCCATCCTCTTTGATCTCTTCAATGGTATTGCCGAATTCCTCCATCATGTGCATGCCGGTCACGACTATGTCCAGAGACAGATCCGGATGGCTGTGGATACTGCGGAGCACCGATCGCATCAGTCCATAATCTGCCCGGGTGCCACTTATGTAGAGGATCTTCCGCTTCATTCTATCATGTCCCAGTGGATAACCTGGTCTTTTTGAATATGCGACTGTGTTTTCCTTTGGAGGATTAATTCCCAGTACTTCGGCTCGATCCCTGTGCCAGGCCTCTTTATTATGAGATCACCTTCTTTGAGACAAGATCCCGGCTCGATATCGCGGCGGGCGACGATACTCCGCCGGGCAACCTTTTTTATTAACTCCTCATCCTCATCTGGCTTTTTGCTGCCGTTACCTCGGGCAATTTCTACGTCACGTATTGCCTTGACCATTGCCCGTAATTCATCCGGTTCAAGCGATGCTTTATGATCAGGCCCCGGTAGTGATTTATCCAGAGTAAAATGTTTTTCCAGGACGCATGCACCCATCGCTGCCGCGGCAATGGGGATCACAATTCCCACCGTATGATCTGAATAGCCAACAGGTACCTGAAATGCACACTGCAATGTTTCCATTGCGCGGAGATTGACGGAAGGCGGCGCTGCAGGATAACTGGTGGTGCAATGAAGCAGGATGATATCCTCAGCCCCCTGTTTTTTCAGGTAGTGGAAGGCAGCCTCAACTTCACCCAGGGTAGCCATTCCTGTAGAGAGGATAACCGGTTTCTTTTTTTCTGCAATTTTTTTTAACAGCGGGAAATTGGTAATTTCACCGGAAGAAATCTTATACGCGGGTACCCCTGTCCGATCAAGGAGATCAACACTTTCCTCATCGAAGGGAGTTGATAAAAAAAGGATTTTTTTCTTTTTCGCATAATCGGATAGTTTCTGAAAAACGTCGTCAGGGAGTTCAAGTTTTTTCAGCATCTCGTATTGTGATTCCTCTGAACCGGATGTGTTTTTTTGATACCCGGCTTTTTCAGCAGTGCAGGTAACAAGGTTCTCCGCATGGTATGTCTGGAACTTTACCGCATCGGCGCCTGCAGCCGCTGCTTTATCTATGAGTTGTTTTGCGAGAGTTGGATCTCCGTTATGATTGACACCAGCCTCGGCAATAATAAATACCGGTTGGCCATCTCCGATAACCCGGTTGCCGATTTTGATTTTTTTATTAGTTGATTTGATACTTATGCCGTCCATCCCCCATCAACAATGATGTTTTGTCCGGTGATATATTTGGATTGGTCGCTCAACAAAAATAGCAAAACACCGGTAATATCATCAGATCGGGCCATTCGCCCGCCATAAAAGACATTGGAGGAATATTTCTGTATAAACGATGAGGGTTGGCAATCTTCAATTCCGCCCGGAGAGATCGCGTTCACCCGGATATTGTACTTGCCGAGATAGGAAGCAAGATATTTGGTAAGATTGATAATTCCCCCTTTAATTGCGGCATATTCCACCGGCATGGTCATGGAAGTTCCATCATATACTTCGAACCGGGGCGCAGCAAAACCGTAAATGGATGCCATATTGATAATATTTCCTGAATTTTGTGCGATCATTTCCTGTGCAACCCATTTTGTTATATTGAAATATCCTCCCATGTGCATGCATACATTCTCGCAAAAATCCTCGTAGGTCACATCCTCAAAGACCCTGCCGTAGTTCTTGTTCCGGGGATATGCATTATTGACCAGAGCCGAGATTGTGCCATATTCTTCCTTGCAATATCCGATGAGATTTTTTACATCAGAACTTTTCGTAATATCGCAATGCTGGTAACTGACCCGGGTATTCTTTGTTGCGTTCGAAATCTCATGCGCAGTTTTTTCGCCGATCTCATCGTTAATATCCGCAATTACAACTGAATGCCTGACTCCGGCACATGCCAGGGAAAATGCCTTTCCTAGTAATCCCGAACCACCGGTAATGATAACAACGTTTTCTTTTGAACCGTCCATCTGAAACCACCTCGTTATGTCAGGCGTTTGAATCCTTCATGTGCAACCGGGCCCTTGAGGAGGGATGGGATATTTCCTTTGTCAATCCCTTTACGGATTATGCCGAAAACCTCACCTGCATTTGTAAGGTACTCATCAACATGCCGTGAGGAATGACTGTACGACGCATAAACCGCTTTTGAGGCAAGGAACCCTCGTTTTGCCATCTCCTGTGTGAATAACGTATGCATCTCCTGGCTGTTGTTAGCTGAAAAATGAAACGTAGTAAGCGGAGGAATTCCCATGACTTCAAGGGGAATGGAATATTCATGCGAAAGGGTTTCCCATCCACGACTGATCTCTTTGCCGATAGTAATGAGATGATCAGGGACTTTTTTATCAATGCATTTATTGATGGTGGCTATGGATGCAGCAAGTCCGATTCCTTCCGTCCAGTAGGTACTGCTGATGAAGCTTTCCTGAGCGCTCTCCATAACATCTTTTTTTCCAACTACTGCCGCCATGGAATATCCATTGCTCATGGCTTTGCCGTAAACGGCAATATCCGGAATCACCTTGTAGAGCGCATGGACTCCCCCGACATTCATCCGCCAGCCGGAGGTTACCTCATCAAAAATTAACACAGCCCCGATCTCATCTGCGATTTTACGGACCCCGGCAAGAAATCCCGGTTCAGGTTCATGATGCCGGAGAGGTTCCATTACAATCACTCCGACATCGTGCTTCTCGACAATATGTTCGAGTTCCCCCAGCATATTATAATTAAATGGCAGGGCGGTTCCTTTCAGGCCGCGTGGCACACCTTTGGGTTCAAGCCCGGGAAGCAGCTGCCCGTCAAGATTTTTATTATCCGCCAGGTTAGCTGCGAGGTACCAGTCATGCCAGCCATGATAGCCACAAAACGCGACAATATCCTTACCGGTATGGGCACGGGCGATCCGGACCGCCACCGCCATTGCCTCGCCCCCGGTCTTGGCATATCGGACCATGCCCGCCCAGGGATGCAGTTTAAGGAGCAATTCAGCAAGATCCACTTCTTCAGGACAGTTAAGGGTCGATATCGACCCTTTATCTACGGCAGCATGTACCGCGGCATTGACATCGTTATCCGCGTAACCGAGGATACAGGCACCTACGCCCATGATGGACATATCGGTGTATTTTTTCCCATCAAGATCCCAGACCGCAACGCCTTTTGCTTTTGAATAATAGGACGGCCACTGATCGGGTAAAAACATCTCCGATCTTTTTGACAATAATTGCGTTCCACCGGGAATGAGCCCCTTGGCTTTATCCCATAAAACTGCACCGCGATTTCTGGTCATATTTTACCTTCGGCACGATTGAGGATTTTCAAAACGGCGATATCTTTGTCAAGCGAATTGGGATAGGTCATTTTATCCCGCACACAATCAACAAATGACTTCAGTTCTCCCACATACATATCATCAATGATATTTTTATTGTATCCCGCAACAGAAGTCCCATCGGGATGCTGATAAGAGATCCATCGTTGGTTGATTGCATCATAGATTTTGATCTGGTGCTCGTTCCAGTTCCAGAGGATCTGGCCGTTTTCGAGATTGAGTATAAGTGACCGTGTTGCGAAACGTGATGCAACATCCACCGTGAGCGCTCCAAAACAGGTGCCAAAATCCATGCTGATTACATACGTATCATCAATATCGGCACCGACATCCAGGGTCCTGCCAAAGAACCCGGTGACTTTTTGGGGAAATCCGATCAGGTCTACGATCCACGTCAGTTCAAACGGGACGATCTCCCGACCCCCGCCGGTCTCCTTGTTTGATACATAATAATCGGTCACCTTTTCCCATGGATGCCAGTCGGGGAGATACTGACCGGAATGATAGCTGAAATTGGTAATTTTACCAAATTCTCCTGATTGAAGGATTCGTTTGATATCTTTTATTGCCGGGTGAAAGAGCATTGTGCAGGAGGGTGCAATAAATACGCCAGCCTTTTTTGCAGCCTGGTTTAATTCTTCCAGCCCTTCGATATTGACGCTGGCTTCAACAAATGCAGGAATCCTGTGGTTAATTGCGAGCCGGATGTACTCCGCATGTTTGTCCGGGGGGACCGATATGATCAGGCAGTCAAAATCGATCAGGGATACTTTGCTGATCTCATCGATCACTGAAATCTTATAGAGGTCGCGGGCTTCATTTCTCCGGTCAGCTCTTTTATCGAAACCAGTAATATGACCCTCAAATCCAAGTGCCTTTAAGCATCTGATTCTCCGTTTACCCATCGAACCCAGGCCAACAATTAAAAAATTCATTCCGTAACCTCCTTTAATTTGATCTTTAAGACAGCTTCAACGCAATAAAAATCATATATATCATCGATTTCATAGTTTTGCCAGCGTTCAATTTTATAAGGCAGGGTTGTTTTCTGGTAAAATGTTCCCCATTTCCTGAATGCCGGAACCGTCGAGAGATAGATCACACCATAAGGGAAATAAATGGTCGGTAATTGCTGCCGTTGGTAGAACTTTTGGTCGTTCTCAAGGAACGGGATCACGTGGCCATTTTCTATTATTTTCATTATATAGGGATTTTCCAGTTGAACCTCACCTACACTGACAAGCGATTCCGAATCTGAAGAATTCTCCAAAAAAGTTTTAATGGCATTGTCAATATCATCTTTTTTTCTCAGCGGAGATGTGGGCTCTAAAATGATGACAATATCATAATATTCCCCCCTCTGTTCAAACATATCCAGTGCATGAATAATTGCGTCGCTGGTCGGTGAGTTGTCCTGTGCAAATTCCTCCGGACGCAAAAACGGGATCTCCACCCCGCTCTGTTCCGCGATTGCTGCAATTTCTTTATCTTCTGTACTGACAAAGACCCTCGATACATATTCACTTTTTTGCGCTTGTTCTATTGTCCACGTGATCAGAGTTTTCCCAAGCAACAGTTTGATATTTTTTTTCGGAATACCTTTGCTACCGCCACGTGCGGGTATCAGGGCAAGAATCTTTGGTTTCATGACATATCCGCGTACTTTTTCAATACTTCATAAAACATATTCGCTTATTGGCGATCTACACACAACGGCGACCCGGAATTCCTGCACACCCCATGCTAGATTTTTGACGGTGCATCAGTTCTTTCCCGGTCCTGTCCTAGGTATAGTTGATAATATTCACCTTTCATCTCTATCAATGTATCATGCGTACCACTTTCAACAATCTCACCGTCTTTCATTACATGAATCACATCTGCTCCCTGAATCGTGGACAACCTATGTGCTATGGTAATGACGGTCATATTTTTTGATAACTGCTGAATAAAGTCAATAATTTTCTTTTCTGAAATATTATCCAAGGAGCTGGTAGCCTCATCCAGCAGTAAAATATCCGGATTCCGCAGGATAATCCGCGCGATGGCTATCCGCTGCCTCTGCCCACCTGATAGTTTAATTCCCTGATCACCGACAATTGTCTCATAACCCTGATCCGTTTCAATGATAAACTCATGGGCATCAGCGCGTTTTGCGGCCTCAATTATTTCCTGATCATTGCGATCCAACCCAAACCTAATGTTTTCCTTAATGGATGCATGATAAATAAACGTTTCCTGGCCAATATATCCAAGAGACTGCAGATAACCTACATGGTCAAATTCATTTATGTTAATCCCATCAACAAAAATACCACCTTTTCCAGGTTTGTAGAGCAGCGCAAGAAGATTTGCCGTCGTTGTCTTGCCGGAACCTGAATTTCCCACAATGGCAACTTTTTTGTTTTTGCCAATCTCAAAAGAGAGATTATGAATGGTGTCCTGGTGAGCCCCCGTATACCTGAACGATACCTCCCTGAACTCAATCTTATTCTCAAAGGAAAAATTCCGTTTTTTGTTTTCAGATTTTTCAGTATATTCCTCACCGCTCTCCGCGATCAATTCATTATATACAAGAGTAAGTGCCGGAAGGGACTGGACAACCGTAGAAAAATCGTTCTGGGCCGAAGTAACGCTGGGGATTAAACGGTACAGCGCAAGCATGAGGGTCCCGAATATACCAATATATGCGATGAAATTACCACCGGTAAAAACATATAAGAGGAGAGCACCGAGCGCAATCATCGAAAACATGATTAAATCGTTGATGATTGAAGGAAGTTTATTGAGCGCATACACATTGGTGTATGTTTTTAATATTTTCTTAACTGCAGAATCATATTTACTCTTAAATACCCCGAGAGAATCTGTTATAAAAATGGTTTTTATCCCAGATATTAACTCTTGATAGACAACTGATTTTTCCATATATGTTTTTGTTAACTCAGAGCTGTTCCTGAAAACTTTAGAGAACAAATATTTCTTGACTAAAAATACATATAAAACTCCGACGATTATTAATCCGACCGTAAGCCAGAATGAGAGATAAAATATGAACAATAGATAAAAAAGGGAAGTTAGCGAATCTTTAATAAAGTCAATAATTGAACTTAACCCATTGCTCGCATCGTTCACTGCTCCTTGACCAATATAAATTAAATCACCCTGTTTCTTTCCGGCAAAATAGCTGTATTGATTTTTCGTGATCTTATTAAAAATACGTCGGTCTAGGGAATCACGGACGGATGCAAAGACATATGCCCCGTGGTATGCCACGATCCCGTAAAAAACGGCAATAACAACAGTAACTAGGAGCAGAAGTATTGCTGATGCGATAAAAGGATTGAGAGACGATGGCAGTAAATGATTATAAAATGTATCCAGTAGTTTTGGCTGGTTTTGCACTCCAAGACCATAGTTAATGATTGGGTATACCAGTGAGACCCTGAACACCTCAAGCCCGCTGAGTGCGATAACGGCAAGCAGATATAATGCAAGGATCTTTTTAAAAGGGCTAAAAATATAACGCAAAATTTTCAAAGAGTCACTGGTAACTGACAATCCGGAACCTCTTTACTTACTGAGGTAGGTACGTTGCACTCCCTTCGGATAAGTCTTATGCTTTTCTAGGAAGTAAACTGTCTTTAAGACCATACAATCTTCTCCTTAATAGATAGGTAGTCTTTGTAAGTCGAATACAAATAATGGTTTTGACTTAATGGTTTTGACTTTTTTTACTCATAAAAAATGCCATCTCATCGGAAGATTGTGGTTAGGCAATGCTCCGAATAATTTCGTAAGGGGGATGGTCATCCGTTAATTAAAAGATACATAAAACTTTATTGAAAAAAGACGGAAAAGCCTCAGCCGTGATTTGAACACGGGACCTGCTGATTACAAGTCAGCCGCTCTGCCAGCTAAGCCACTGAGGCGCCATATACAATAGGCAGTTACTGGTAAAAAATGTGGTGCTCTTCCGGAAATATCCTCGTATAACAGGATATAATGTACTGGCTGACCATTTTTTTGCGAAAATCCGCACTGCCGTTGGGATATCTCCCACCAATACAATCAATGATCTTTCCCGGTTCCGCAACCGTTCAATTCCAAACGCATTATACGTACCGGAACGGAATAATCTAACAACAAATGGCTCAGCTGACCGTGGACATCGGGGGACGGGCGGGCATAGACTGCCGGGGGTTCTGCGAGTACTGTTACTTCAAGCACGTGAAAACCGCCCGGGCATTTGGCTGCAGGTACTGCCTTCCCTTCAAAATAGGCTGCGACTATTGTACCAAAGGCGTCCGGGAGGAGTATGCGGGTTTCAAGGACCTGCGGACCATCGCGCAGGAAACCCTTGCCACCCTCCAGACAAAATCCGGGGATCTCGACCGCGTCACCATCAGCGGCGGCGGCGATCCCAGCTGCTACCCGCAGTTTACCGATCTCATCGAACTTCTCGGCTCGACAGAGGCGCCGCTCCATATCGGGTACACCAGCGGCAAGGGCTGGGATGACCCGGCAGTTGCCGATCTCCTCATCGACAACGGTTTGGCCGAGTGCTCGTTTACGGTATTTGCGACAGACCCCGGCCTGCGGAAACGCTGGATGCACGACCCGACACCGGACGCTTCGCTTGCGATCCTGGAACGGCTCTGCGATACTGCCGATGTCTATGCCGCGGCGGTCGTGCTGCCCGGGGTAAATGACGGCGAGGTACTCGAACGCACCTGCGAATGGCTCGAAGAGCGCGGTGCAAAAGGGCTCATTCTCATGAGGTTTGCGAATTCAACTAAACAGGGGCTGATCCTCGAAAATGCCCCGGTCATCAAAGGACAGGCCATACAAACGGTGGATGCGTTCCGGGACATGGTGACCGATCTCAGCAGCCGCTTCAAAATGAAGATATCCGGTACGCCGCTCTGGGACCCGGAGATCGGTTCGCCGTTTGCGATCCTGCACGAACCCACACTCCTTAAAAAACTCCCGCGGATCCGGCGCCGGGCATCAGTCGTCACCGGTTCTGTGGCCGCACCATATATCAGCGAGGTCTTATCAGCACGCGGTGCAACGTTCCCGGTCATTTCGGTACAAAAGGAGATCGCCTGCCTGATCACGATCGACGATCTCAAAGAACTCGACCTGTCAATTCTCGAACAGGCAGTCATCATCCCGGGCCGGGCCTTTGTCCATGATGCAGAAGCCCAAAAAGTGATGAGCCGTGACGGAACGCACCGCGAGGTAATCCGGGGGCCGGATCAGCTCACTGCCGATGCCGAGACAAGCATGGGTATGACCCGGAATCAGGTGCTTGCGCTGGAGATGGAAGGCTTCTCAAATCTCATCCAGCAAATCAACCTGCATGGGAAGTAATACGATATTTTCTATAAAGAGTATAATGATCAGTTTGGGAGAAATAGTTCTATAGAAAACCATGCTTTTCAACAAAGGATAAAATACAAAATTGTTCAGATATGAGGAGTGTGCCCCTCCCCCCATTCATTTACGATGGGTGCCACCCCCCACTGGCATACCTCTCATCCCCATGGAGGATTCCTTACACGTGTATGGGAGTCACAGGTACCACCTGCTCATTCCTGAAGCAGGTGCAAAAGATTTTATTTCGGCATTTTTTGTTGAAATCAAAAAAAAGAAACTTTTTGAGATTCTTCAGGCCAGTGCAGCCGTGATACCGACAATACCTGACTGGATGATCAGGGCAACTGCAATGATGACGCCGGCCATTTCAAGCGCGACAGCCACATTGCCCTTTTTAAGTTCCTCAAACTCCTGGACACCCGTAGTGAGCTTGTCGAGGATGTTTAAGGCAAGATAGATCGCACCGATCGCAAGGAGAACCCCCAGCACCAGCTGGATGATTGCAACGCTGATCGCAATAAGGCCGTCGACGGACAATAAACCATATGCCGAAGCCTTGCTGATGCCCACCGAGATACCCGAAACACCGGACTGGACGACAACCGCGATCGCGACAAAAATTGCGGCAACGACAATCCCGAATGCAACATTACCTTTCGCAAGTTCCTTCTGCTCGTCAACGTCTTTAGTGATCCTGCCAAAGACAGAGAAGCCGATATACAAAGCCACAACGGCAAGGATAACCGCGATAATCAACTGGATAATGCCGACAGCTGCATTTAAAAGAATCATATACTCACCTCATTTTAATATTCTGTGGGCGGACGGTGCACATAAATATATCCCCTTCGGAAGGTTAAAATCCTGTGAATCCATGCCCAGACAGCCATTCCGGGTAACAATACCTCTTTAACTGCGGTACGCAAAATTAAAAAAATCCGGGAGTGCCAGAAAAATAAACAATGCTGCGGGTGGGTTACGATCCCACGATCTCCAGATGTCCCAAAGTTTTCACGCAATAATATTTGTGTATCAAACCCTATGAGTCTGGCGCCCTAACCAGCTAGGCCACCGCAGCACAAAAGTGCATAATTACAACACCGTAAAAACTCTTAAAGGTTCTGATACGGGAGATGCGCAAGTATCAGCCTTTTTTCTGCTGGAGATATACGTTTACCGCGGCCGTGATCGCAGCTACCTTGTTGCCCTGCGAGAACGAGCCGGCAAGTGTCTGCATCCGCGCCTCTTCGTCAAGTTTGTACCGGTCAAGGGTCTTTATGATATGCTCTTCCTGCAGGAAGTGAGTGTGGGTGTTGCCCTCGATAAACTGCTGGTTGTTCATGATTGCGTAATGGAGCGGGAGCGTGGTCTTAATCCCAAGAATGATGTACTCCGAGATCGCACGGCGCATCCTCATGATCACCTCGGGACGGGTGCTGTCCCATGCGCAGAGCTTCGCAATCATCGAGTCGTAGTTGGGTGGGATCATGTACCCCATGTGGATGCCGCTGTCCACCCGGATACCGGGACCGCCCGGCGAACGGTACCGGAGGATCTTCCCCGGATCAGCGGCAAAATTGTTGAGCGGGTCTTCCGCATTGATCCGGCACTCGATCGCGTGGCCCCGGATCGAGATGTCCTGCTGCTCAAACGGCAGGGATTCCCCTGCGGCAATGGCGATCTGCTGCTTGACAAGGTCGATCCCCGTGATAAACTCGGTGATGGTGTGCTCGACCTGCAGCCGGGTATTCATCTCCATGAAGTAGAAGTTCCCGTTGCTGTACAGGAACTCGACCGAGCCGGCATTGGTGTAATCCGAAACCTCCGCCACCCTGAGCGCTGCGGCAGACATCCGCGCCCGGAGCTCATCGGTCATGATTGCCGAGGGCGCCTCCTCGATCAGTTTCTGGTGCCGGCGCTGGATGGAGCACTCGCGGTCAAAAAGGTGGACCGCATGCCCGTGCTCGTCGGCGAGCACCTGGAACTCGATATGCCGGGGCTTGACCAGGTACTTCTCGATAAAGACGGTGGGATCACCAAACGCTGACTGGGCGATCCGCATGCTTCCGGTAATCGCCTCTTCGAGCGCCGCCTCGTTGTTGACAATCTGCATGCCAATGCCGCCGCCGCCCGCGCTCGCCTTGACGATCACGGGATAACCGATCTCCGCGGCCACTTTTTTGGCCGTGTCGATATCGCGGATGCCGTCATTGGTCCCCGGCAGCACCGGGACCCCGGCCTTTTTCATCATCTGTTTGCTCCCGATCTTGGAGCCCATGGCATGGATTGTCTTTGACTTCGGGCCGATGAAGATTACGCCTTCGTCGGCGCAGAGCTTCGCAAAACGGTAGTTTTCTGCAAGGAACCCGTATCCCGGGTGGATCGCCTCGGCACCGCTCTTTTTGGCGATGTCAACAATCCGGTCCATGTTGAGGTAGCTCTTGGACGGGTGTGCCTCGCCAACGGGAAAGGCCTCATCGGCGTACTTCACGTGGAGGGCATTCTTGTCCACCTCGGAATAGATCGCAACGGTGTCGATGTCGAGCTCGCGGCAGGCACGCATGACCCGGATCGCGATCTCGCCCCGGTTGGCGATCAGGAGCTTCTCAAAAAATTTCATTGCACCACCAGCAGGACATCGCCATTCTGGACGACATCGCCGGTATCGACGAAAATCTCGGTGACCTTGCCGTCCACCGGGCTGTGGATGGGGTTCTCCATTTTCATGGCTTCAAGGACAAGAAGGGTCTCGCCTTTCTTCACGGTCGCACCCCGGTTGACCATGACCTGGAGCACCATGCCCTGCATGTTGCTCCGGATCCCGCCGGCGATCTCACCCCGCGGCGCTTTCTGGTGGACGGCAGATGCCACCTGTACCTGGTTGCCGCCGACCGAGACAATGCGCACGGAGAAGACTTCCCCGTCCACTTCAACCTCCATCTGGTCCGGTATGCCACCGGCTGCGGCAGCAGGCTGGGCGGCCGGTTGTTTCCCGGGGATCGGTTCGGGCTGGCGCTCGCCTTTCAAAAACGCCGGGGCGATGGCCGGGTACATGATATACGTAAGGACGTCCTCCTCTTTTTTCACGAGACCCGCTTTTTCCGCTTCCGCTTTCATGCGCTCGTAGGAGGGTTCAAGCATATCCGCAGGCCGGCAGTCAATCGGGATCTCATCACCGATAATCTGGTGACGGATATCGGCACTGACCGGCGCCGGCGAGCGGCCATACAGGCCCCGCACGTAGTCCTTGACCTCTTTGGTCACGTTCGCGTACCGCTTGCCGTTCACGAGAACATTCAGGACCGCCTGTGTCCCCACGATCTGGCTCGTGGGAGTTACCAGCGGAGGGTAGCCGAGGTCTTTTCTCACCCGGGGGATCTCGGCGAACACCTCGTCAAGCCGGTTGAGTGCGTCCTGCTCCACCAGCTGCGAGACAAGGTTACTGATCATGCCACCGGGCAGCTGGTAAATGAGCACGTTGCTGTCCACGCGCTCGGAGATCGGGCTTATGAGCCCCGCGTACTTCTCGCGGATCTGCACGCAGGTATTCCTGACCATCCTGAGCTTGAGCATGTCGATCCCGGTATCACGGGGTGTCCCTGCGAGGGAGGCAACGACGCTCTCGGTCGGGGGCTGCGAGGTCCCCATCGCAAACGGGGACATCGCAGTATCAAGGATATCCACACCTGCCTCGATCGCCGCCTGGTAACTCATGGGGGCGATCCCGCTCGTGGAATGGGAATGGAGGCAGACCCGGATATCAACGGCCTTTTTGATCCCGCCGATCAGCTCGCGGGCAGCTTCGGGCATGATCAGCCCGGCCATATCCTTGATGCAGATCGAGTCGCTATCGAGCGCGGCCAGTTCTTTTGCCATCTCGATAAACATCTTCGTGCTGTGGACCGGGCTCGTGGTATAGGAGATGGTGCCCTGGAGGTGCGCCCCGGCCTTTTTCACCTGCTCCATCGAGCGCCTCATGTTCCGGATATCGTTGAGAGCGTCAAAGACCCGGAAGATATCCACGCCGTTTTTGTAGGAGGCATCGACAAAACGGTCGACCACATCGTCAGAATAGTGGCGGTACCCGACCAGGTTCTGGCCGCGGAGCAGCATCTGGATCGGGGTGTGTTTCAGTTCTGCCTTGAGCACCCGGAGCCGGTCCCACGGATCATCATTGAGGAACCGTATGCTGGTATCAAAGGTGGCCCCGCCCCATGCCTCTGCGGAAAAAAAACCGCACGCGTCAATCTCGCGTGCAAGCGGGATCATATCTTCGGTGCGGAGCCGGGTGGCAATGAGTGACTGGTGAGCGTCACGAAGCGTGGTATCGGTAATGAGAAGTTTGCTGGAAACGGCAGCACACATGGGAAACCTCGGATGGGCTCCGGTTATATAATTAGCCTCTCAAAACTTCATCGGTAAAGTATAAAAAATTCACTAGCGGAGAAGAAACGCGAAAACGAGCGCAGCCGCTGCGCAGGCACCGGCCATGATCTCAAGGGGAGGCGTGGAAAAGCGCGTGCAAACCGTCCCCCCGCCGCGGTACCCCCGCGTGGCAAGGATTTCTGCGGTATCCTCCGCCCGCCGGAGCGCATCGCAGATAAGAATCCTGCCGGCGGGCAGGATTCTGGACATACCCCAAGGCCGCCCTTTCTGCATCATCGCAAACCGTATCCGGGAAAAATCCACTGATAGATCCTGTGCCATCCCCATGGCCATCTCGGCGATCATCCCCGGTTCAAACCCGATCCGTGGACCTAAAAGCCAGGACCCTGTAGCAAGGAAATCGCCCGCACAGGAATCGGCATACACCCATGTACCGACCAGCAGGATCGCACTCATCCGGGCAAAGTAGGAGAATCCGTCTGTCCCGGTTAGGGTCATGACGGCAGCGATGAGACCAAACAGCAGGAGAGTCACACCCGCGGCCCGTACATGCCGGATGCTTTTCCAGCGGGGGGGGGTAAATACCACCCACCAGAATACAGCCGCAGCAGCCCCTGCAAGACTGAGGAAGGCCCCAAGGGAGAGGAGGAAGGCGCATGAAAACCTTACCCGCGGATCCTGCATGCTGCCTCCCGTAGCCCCTCCGGTGTGATAGATTCAGGAATCCTTCCGGCCCCGACCAGCCTCTTTACCAGCGGCGGCGCATGCTGCCAGTGCGTGAGCGCCCCCGGCATTGCGCCGCAATCGATCAACGTTCCTTCGGAGATCTCCCAGATATGATCGATTGCAGGAAAGGTGCTCTGCTCGTGGGTGAAAATGACGGTAATGCCACCGGATCTCCCGCTGATCTGCCGGCAGACCTGCTCTTTTCCCGGGCAGTCCAGGGACGAGAACGGCTCATCGAGCAGCAGCAGGTCATAATCGCGGGAGAGGACACAAGACAAGTGAAGGCGCTTGAGCTCCCCGCGGGAGAGAGCAAGAGCCGGGGATTCCGGCGAAATGTCAATGCCCGCCTCTGCAATTGCATTCTCCGGGGAAAGGTTCCAGGATGCACATTCCTCGGCCACCGAGAGGCCGGTCACATGGAACTCGGGGAACTGGAACGAGAGCATCGTGCGGGTGATCTCTTCCCGGCGCACGGCACCGCTTTCCGGCGCATAAAGGCCGGCCATCATGAGAGCAAGCGTAGACTTCCCGCTGCCGACATCACCGCTCACCAGGTGAATACCCAGGGAAAAAAACCCGTCTGCTGCAAGCGACCACGACACCCGGTGAGCACCAGCATGATCGAGAACCAGTCTCAGGCCGGCCACCTCCACGAGAGCGGGTAAAAGGACGTGTCAGACAGACGGGAAAAGACCCCGGCCGGTGTCCCTTCGTGCAGTACCCGGCCCTTTTCAAGGTGGATCAGGTGGTCGCCCTGTGCAGCAGTCTCCATCTGCTGCGTGGACCGGATCACGTATGCGGCCCCTGACGCACGGAGTGCCTCCTCAAGCCACCTGCACCTGCCGGCGTCAAGGTGCGAATCACATTCATCGAGGACGAGGACCCGGGGCCGGGTGATGACCGCCGCGGCAAATGCAACAAGCACCATCTCCCCTCCGCTCAGGTCCTGCATGCGGCGGTCCAGCAGGTGACCAATCCCAAGCGATCCGGCGCATTCATGGACCGCACGATCTGTTTCCTGGCAGGGAGTAAACCGGAAGCGCAGAGGCGAGGCAAGTTCGTCTCTTACAGTCGAGAACAGGATATTCCGGTCCGGGAACTCGTTCACGTACCCCACCCCGGTCTGCCGGGGAGACTCGTTATCCACGAGCAGGGTGCCGCTCTCCGGTTCTGCAATGCCGGCGCAGATCTTTAAAAATGTGCTTTTGCCGCTCCCGTTAGGGCCGATTATTGAGGTGAAGCCCGGGGCAATTTCGAGTATATCGATAGCAAGACAGCGGTAACGGAGCCCGCGGATCGCGATCATGGCAGCTGTCTCCCGATGAGATACACGGCCCCGGCCTTTACTGCTTCCCCGGGAAGGAAGACTACCATCCCGAGCAGAAATGCTGCAGCAGGGGCCATTCCCGTGGAAATCATCAGCCATGCCACACCGCACAGGAGAATGAGCATGGCTGCACCGGCAAGCCCCGCAATCCGGAACGCAACCGCACCTGACTCATAGGCAATACCGGCGAGCAGTGCAGCAGGAATAAAACCGAGCAGATAGCCGCCGGTCGGCCCGAGCAGGACACCAAACCCGGCGATACCATTATGGAAGACCGGCAGGCCAAGTGTTCCCAGCGCCACGTACAGCGCGACCGGGATTACCGCATCGCGCTTCATAACAGCAGCCGCGAGTAAAACAAAAAACGTCTGGAGGGTGAACGGGACGGGAACAAACGGGACGGAGGTCCACCCGCCCAGCGTGATGAGGCCGATGAATGCTGCGGTATACGCAACGCGCCGTGAGCGCCGGAGATCGCCAAACATTGTCAACCACTAAAAAAATGTTGGTTGACGATAAAAAAGCACCGCTTACTGGTGGAAACAGTCGCCGGCGATCACGCGTTCGAGCTTGCCGTTATCTTTTCTGATGATAAGTGCACCAAACTCGTCGATGTCAACCGCCTCCCCGGAGAAGCTGTTTTTAAGGGTCCTGATATCCACCCGGTGTTCGAGCGTGCAGGAGAGGCTCTTCCATTCCCGGATAATGGTGTCATATTCCCCGCTTTCGACAAGAAGATACTGGCTCTCGAATTCCTTTAGGATCCGGGCGAGGAACGAAGCCCGGTCCACTTCGTGTCCAAGCTCTGCAGATATTGAGGTAATATTATTCTGCAGTTCAGGGGAAAACCGGCTGAGCGGGACGTTTGCATCGATGCCCATCCCGAGCAGGCAGTAATGCACGGTATCGGCCTCAGCCGCGAGCTCGAGAAGCAGCCCGGCAACTTTCTTGTTCCCGATGAAAATATCGTTTGGCCACTTGATCAGGGCACCAAGGGAGAACTCCTTCCTGATCGCCCGCGCCGCCGCAACCGAACCGGCCATGGTGATCATGAAAAGGTGATCGAACGGGATATGCGGCTTTAACACGATCGTGATCCAGATCCCGCCGCTGGGTGATACCCAGGCCCTTCCCATCCGGCCGATGCCCCCGGTCTGTTCCTCAGCGATGATCACCATACCATGCATCTTCTCCACATCTCCCTCGGCGCAGAGCTGTTTTCCGGCCCATATTGTCGAGGGGGTATTCTCCAGGTACCGCATCTTCTTGCCGATAAACTTCGTATGCAGTTTCTTGTGGATCTCGTACGGGAGCAGCTTGTTGCTCATGCGGGTAAGCCGGTACCCCTCCTTCTGCGAGGACGAGATATCGTATCCCATCATGCGCAGTTCGTTGATATGTTTCCAGACCGCAGAACGGGTGATGCCCAGCTCGTTGCTGATGGCCTCTCCGGAAACAGGGCCATCCGCCTTTTCGAGGACTGCCATAACCTTGAATGCAGAATCAGGCGTGGAGATCACCTCCGGGAATTGCTTGCCTCTTCCGGCAGCGGGCAGGGATCCTTCCCGCAGACCTGCTTGAGGATTGCGGACTGGTGCTCCATCAGCGTGGCGAGATCGAAGATCCCGGTCACATCGACCACCCCGAGGGCCCCGATCACCTTCCCTTCGTGGTCCCGGATAGGCGCGACTGTTACCGGTACTCCTTTGTAGGCCCCTTTCTCCGGTGTGGTCTTGATTACCTTGTTCGACGCGATGACCTGTTCGAGCACCGGGCCGGTATAATTTCGGTCGACCACCCGTCCATCCTCAATCCGGATGCCGGGCTTTTGCAGCGATTTCGCCGTCACCGGCAGGCGGTGGATGATCTCATGGATGGCAAGGACCACCGGTTCAAGATCTGCTGCCTCCGCAGTTTCGCAAAACGTGTAACGGTGCATCGGATATACCTCTTATCAATCTGGTATTATTCCTGCCTAGAATAAGGTTTGCGTGCCCTGACAACAGAATTTTTTGACAAACGCACGGGAGGGGTACTCGTGGACACTGGTCACGATCACGGTCCCTTTCCCCACCATATTCTCGATAATCACCGTCGAATCCCCGCACGATCCGGCAGGAGTTCCGCCATGTGAGGGAAACGAACCGTCGCATTCAATGCAGGAAGGATCATAATCCTCCACGAGAGCTGCACCGAGCTCCGATGGCCCGCACGTAACCTGCCGGGGAAAGACCTCGTGCCGGTAGGTGACCGGGAACGGCAGCCAGTCGTACGCGTCGGGCCGATCGATCGCAGCCCCGAAAACGAGGAGGTTGCCACCGTTCTCCACAAATTTTTTTATCCGGCCTGAAGACGCCCGGAGGGCCGGGAGCAGCCGGCAGTAAGCCGGGTTTGCAAACCCGGTAGGGATGATAAGGCAGGAAAAAGAGCCGTGGAAATAGGGGGCGGCGAGCATGTACGGGGTGACCAGTTCGCAGGGGATACCACAGTCTTCGATATAACGCACAAAATGCTGGGATGTCTCCCAGACAAATCCCGCCCGGCAGCTCACCCCTTGATCACCCCGATCGGGGAGAGCCGGGCGACCAAGGTGGAGAGGCCGGCATCGTGGACAACCTGCACCACCTCGCTGCTGGGCTTGTAGACCTCCGGCGCTTCGTCGGCTATCGCCGCTTCATTGGGCGCCCGCACGATAATCCCCTGACTGAGAAGATGGTCGGCCACCTCTTTTCCGGTCAGCTTCTTTTTAGCCTGCGAACGGCTCATGACCCGGCCCGACCCGTGGCAGGTGCTGCCAAAGGTTCGCTCCATCGCTGTCGCGGTTCCCTTGAGGATGTACGAGGACGTCCCCATGCTGCCGGGAATTATTACCGGCTGGCCGATCGCGGCAAGATCTCCCGGTAAGCCCGGAGTTCCCGGCCCGTACGAGCGTGTGGCACCCTTGCGGTGGACGCAGAGCCGGACCTTCTGCCTGTCAACCGTGTGCTCCTCGATTTTTGCCACGTTATGCGTGACATCGTAGACAAGCGGCATGCTCTCGTACTCAATGCCAAACATTCGTTCAAACTCCCGGCGTGCCGCGTGCATGATCAGCTGCCGGTTGGCCCACGCATAGTTCGCCGCCGCAGCCATCGCGCCAAAATAAGCGGTCCCTTCCGGGGACTGAATCGGGGCGCAGGCAAGCTGGCGATCCGGGAGCGTGACATGGTATTTTTTTGTCGCCGATTCGAGAATCTTGAGATGATCGGTGCAGACCTGATGGCCGAGCCCCCGCGAGCCGCAATGGATCATGCAGCAGATCTGGCCAAGTAAAAGACCGAACGCTGCCGCTGCCGTCTGATCGTAGATCTCGCTGACAACCTGAAGCTCAAGGAAGTGGTTGCCCGAGCCGAGCGTTCCCCCCTGGGGGATCCCCCGTGCCCGGGCCTTTGCCGAGACCGCACGGATGTCAGCCTGCTTCATTGCGCCGCTCTCCTCGCACCGGGCAAGATCCCGTTCAACCCCGTACCCGGCATTCACCGCCCAGCCAGCCCCCTTTTCCATCATGGCCATAAGCGCAGCGGGAGAAACCTTCAGGGAGCTCTTTGCGCCCACACCGGTTGGTACGGCGTGGAACAGGGACTCAATGAAATCGCGGGCCTTTTTTATATCTTCCCTTCTGAGCGGCGTGGTAAAGAGCCGGACCCCGCAGTTGATATCAAACCCGACGCCCCCCGGGGAGACAACACCCTCTTCAAGAGAAAACGCGGCAACGCCGCCGATGGGAAACCCGTATCCCCAGTGGATATCCGGCATACCAAGCGAATACCGGACAATGCCGGGCAGGGTGGCGACATTTGCCAGCTGCTGAACTGCACCCGGTTCAAGAATTGCCGCAAGTGCGTCAGAAAGAAAAAACCTCCCCGGAACCCGCATGCCGGGCACATATCCGACCGGGATCTCCCATTCATCTGCACCGGCCCGTATCACATCGTCAAGCATCTCCTCACCCCCGCTATACATCAAATAAGATGTCCAGCATATATCCTTTGGTACTTTCTGTTATGGACATACCCGAGTACGAGATGCCCTTTACCTCCGTTCCCATATTATGCCGCGCCTGATCAAACGGTTCGCCGTCAAGTACCGCATGGAGGTGCATCCCGTCGAGGCAAACGTCAGCATATCTGAAGACCAGCCCGTCCACTTCCGAGACATACAGCACTTCCGACAGGAAATCACAGAGAAGCGATTCCCGGTCTGATGCACTGATGTCGATAACCCGCCGTGTCCCGCCTTGCCGGTCTCCCCCGTACATTACCTGCATCAGCGCCTGGCAAGCTTCGGAAAACAGGGCATCCTGCGTGGCGGCACAGGCCCGGATCTTCACATCTGCGGTATGGGTCAGCTCTTCGTAACTCATCTCTGGTCGTGCCCTTCCGGCTCTTCTTCAAAGAAAGGAATCATGTCGGTCCGAATTTCATCGAGGAAACGGACCTGATGTATGGAGATATAGATGATATGGCGGGCGGCTTGGAGAAGCACATCACTTTTTTTCGGGGGCTTTATGCGTACCGGGAGGAGGATCGGGCCACCGCAGGAAGTACAGATGCGGAAATCGCAGTCCCTCTTCTCGATATAATCCATGACATCGGGAGAAATGGCGATCCGGGAAACTCCGGACGAATCAGAAGGATACCAAGGCATTATGCCAGTAGTATTGTAAGGCCAAATTAAAAAACGGTTATGGTTATAGTGAGGGCCCGACGCTCATGCGCCTACGAGCCGGACAACCATTGAGGCATACTTCTCCTTGAGTTCATAAGTCGTTACTCCCCCGGCATTCCGGCTGACTCTCAGGATGCCGATGCGGGAGGCAATGATGCCGACCATCGATGCGATCGTGTGGAATGAAACCGAGAACTGTTCTTTAAGTTCGGCAAGAATGTCTGCAATGGTCGTCTGCCTGATCCGGAGGAGGAGCCGGAGCACCTCGCGGCGGATGCCGGTCTTATCCCGTGAGAGATACGACCTCAGGCGGCCCTCAATCATCTGTTCGATCTCAAACTGAGATCTCATGAGGTAGTGTCACGGCTTTCTGCATATATAATTTTTGCTTTTTCCCGTTTTAAAAACACTGTTCGGAAATCCCGCTGTTCCGGGAGGGTACAGGGATATTCTGCGAAATTAACCCGGGTGCCGGGACCTGTACCGGCACTAAAAAAGTGTGCGGGTATGATCTGTCATCTGGTAATTATTTAATCGTAGATGAACAGATGAGTATACCATGGGATTATTCCATTACAATATCGAAAAATATTCACCAAAACAACTGGTGATAATCCCGATGGTGCTGCTGGCCATATCGCTGGTGGTGCTTGCGTACGTTACGGTGACGGTGGGGATGCCGGTCACACCGGGGATAGATTTCTCCGGGGGGACTGCCGTAACGGTGATCACTTCTGATACTGCCGCTCAGATCCAGTCAGAATTTGCCGGCTATCCGCTCGTGAGTATCAGTCAGGGTTTAAACAACGGGAAGTTCATCACATTCGGGACGACGAGTGATGCGCAGTACCAGAGCCTGACTGCACTGGTCGCAAGCAAATACCCTGATGCACAGATCAACCAGATCGGTGAATCATTTGGAAAAACACTGCAGAACCAGGCCTTTATCGCCCTCATCATTGCCTTTATCGGCATGGCAATCGTGGTCTTTGTCTCGTTCCGGACCTTTGTCCCGTCCTGTGCTGTCGTCCTCTCAGCCTTTGCCGACATGGTCATGACCGCTGCCATGATGAATGTCGTGGGCATCCAGCTTTCGCTTGGGACTACCGCGGCACTGCTCATGCTGATCGGTTATTCCGTGGACAGTGATATCCTGCTCACCACGAGGGTGCTCAAACGGCAGGGAAAACTCAATGACAAGCTGACCGGAGCGTTCCGTACCGGTATTATCATGACCTCGACAACAATTGCCGCGGTCACCGTGCTGCTCATTGTATCCTGGATTGGGCAGGTCGAGGTGGTCGAAGAGATCTCAGCAGTCCTTCTGATGGGGCTTATTTTTGATATCCTCAACACCTGGCTCACGAACGTAGGCATACTGAAATGGTATGTCCTCAAAGGAGGCGGGAAATGAAGCAGGAAAGGATGAAGGATCTCTTCAGTGACTGGCGGGTACTCACGCTGATCGTCCTTTTGATCCTTTCGGTCGTTGCCATTTATCCGCACTTCGACAGCAATGGAAATTTAACGACGAATCTTCAGTACGGTCTCGATTTCCAGCAGGGATCCTGGATCCAGCTCGAATTCAAGGCCGAAGTGGTCGGGTTCACAACGACAGAACCGGTAGATACTTTTGTTGCCAACCTCTCAAAGAGCCTCGATACTGATGTAGTACAGGTTGATGCCAATCACCTCGAGATCCGAAAATCCTATACGCAGGCAGAGCTCGAGCCCTACTTTGAGGCTGAAGGCGGGACCGTAGTCTCTTACCAGCCCGGCATATCATCGACTACGGCTGACCTCGCAAAGCAGATCCTTGAAGATAAGATCAACTCGATGGGCACTAAGGATGCAAAAGTCAATACTATCACGGGTTTGAACGGCGTCGCCCAGTACGTGCGCGTGGAGATGGCCGGCGTCGATATGAATCAGGCCCAGCAGATCATCGGCAAACAGGGCAAATTCGAGATCCGTATCCAGACAACGGGTAACTCAACCGAACACGTCCTCTACGGCGATTCGATTACCAGTGTCGCAGTACCCAGCCAGTCACCGGCCGGCAGCGGGAACTGGGGTGTCGGGTTCACCCTGAGCGCTGATGGCGCCTCCACCTTCCAGAACGCAGCGATACAGTACGGTGCTACCACCGACCCGAGCAACCACAAACTCACCATGCTTCTCGACAACCAGAGCGTGTACTCGGCGCCGCTGTCTGCGGGACTGGCGGGATCGCTCCAGAGCGGACCCACAACCGAACTGTTCGCATCCACCGGCTCAGGCACATCCGGGATGCAGGAGGCAACAGACCTTGAGATCCAGCTCCGTGCGGGTGCGCTACCGGTAGACGTATCAGTCGCCGGCTCCGGCTCGACATCCGCCTCCCTCGGCCAGCATTATATGGAGATGTGCATGATCGCAGGCATCCTTGCGCTCATCATGGTCGCGTTTGTGATCTTCTACCGCTACCGCGAACCGCGGATCGTGCTCCCCATGGTGCTGATCAACGCATCCGAAATCGTAATCCTGCTCGGGTTTATCAGTGTAATCCAGTTCCAGATGGATCTCCCGACAGTCGCCGGGCTTATCGCCGTGCTGGGTACTGGTATCGACCAGCTGGTTGTGATCACCGATGAGATCCTGCACGAAGGGATTGTCCCGTCGCCAAACGTCTACTTAAAGAGGCTTGCCCGGGCGCTCACCATCATCGTGATCGCCGCAGCAACAGTGCTGATTGCGATGCTGCCGCTCGCACTCATGGACCTCTCCACACTCAAGGGATTTGCCATCATCACCATGATGGGTGTCATCATCGGTGTGCTGGTGACCCGGCCGGCTTACGGCAGGATTATCATGGATATCCTCTCCGAATAACAAAACCATAGATTTATCTTTTTTTTAACCGACTACTCTACCGGGTATGATTACATGACGAGACCTGTTCTGTACGACTTTTTTGCCACTTGGTGCGGCCCCTGCCGGATGCAGACTCCCATCATCGAGGAGCTGGCAAAGAAACTGGGTGACTCCGTCGAGATACAAAAAGTGGACGTTGACGAACACATGGATCTTGCGGAAAAATACGGGATCCGCGTGGTTCCGACCCTGATCATCGAGAAGGACGGGAAGGTTATCCAGACGATGGAAGGCGTCACTGATGCCGCAACGCTCGAAAAACTACTCAGGCCGCTGGTGGGATAAGTGAAGATCGGCATTGTCGGCGGCACCGGGGATATCGGGGAAGGCATGGCCATGCGCCTCTCCCCGATCTTTGACCTCGTGGTCGGTTCGCGGGAGCAGGACAAAGCCGAAGAGAGCTGCACGATCACCCGGGAGACCCTCAAAAACCGGGGGCAAAACTGTTCACTCTGCGGCGTTACCAATCAGGATGCGGTGGACAGGGCAGAGGTGGTCATACTTGCAATCCCGTTCCGGCATGTCGTTCCGACACTCTCGACCCTGCACGGATTTGAGGACAAGATCGTCATAAGCCCGGTCAACCCGATGGAGAAGCAGGATCACTTCGTTTTTCTTCCTCCGCCGGAAGGATCGGCAGCGCTCTTGATCAAAAAACTCCTGCCAAAAGAGACACGGCTCTGCTGTGCGTTCAATACTATCGCCGCCAACCGGTGGAAGGCACTGGACGAGGACCTGGCCTACTCGGTGCCGGTCTGCAGTGACGATGAGGACGCCAAGCAGCAGGTGATGGAGATTGTGAACCGGATTTCAAAACTTCAGGCATTCAACGCCGGTCCGCTAGCCGTTTCACCACTCATAGAATCGCTCACACCGCTGGTGCTTAATATTGCACGGTATAACAAGATGCGGGATGTCGGCATCCTATTCAGGTAACAACGCCGCGAAGGCCGGAAAGATTGTCAATATCCTCAAGGCCCGGTTCGGGGAGATCCCCTGGTGGCCGGGAGATACCGAAGAGGTTATGATCGGCGCGATCCTGACCCAGCAGACCCGGTGGGAGAATGTGGAACAGGCACTCCAGCTGCTCAAAGAGCGGAACTTGTGTACGATGGCTGCCCTGAACACGGCAGATATACCAGCAATCGAGGCGGCCGTGCGGTGTACCGGGTTTTACCGGATAAAGACGCGCCGGCTCAAGGCGCTTGCGGCCTTTGTTGTGGAAACTTGCGAGGGGACAGCCGGCATGGATACCCTGCCGACAGCAACCCTCCGCGATGGCCTGCTTCGAGTAAACGGCATCGGCGAGGAAACCGCGGACAGCATCCTCTGCTACGGGTTTGGGCGCCCAAGTTTTGTCATTGATGCCTATACCGAGCATATTGCACGGTGCGCCGGTATTACTGCCCCACGCTCTTCACTTAAACATCTTTTCGAAAGCGTGCTTGAAGAGGAGAAAACCCATGTGTACCACCAGGCCCATGCCCATATAGTTGAATACGCCAAACGATGGTGTACCAAAAAGAGGTGCAATGGATGCCGGATTATGGCTTTGAACGGATAGGCAGAAGGTTGTTTGCCGAACACCTGGCAGGCGGAAACTTTGGGAACATAAGCGTACGGGACGGGAATGACGGTTTTTTTATAAAGAAAACCAGGGCCTTCCTCGATACCCCCGGAGAACCGGTTTTTGTGCCGTTTAACGGGGAGGTTCCGGAAGATGCATCGAGTGAGTACCGCGTCCATCTGGCGGTATACCAAAAAACCCCGTACCGGGCAATTGTGCACGCCCATCCGCCATATGCGGTCGCTGCATCTCTTGTGACAGATGAGATCCGCCCGCTGGACAGCGAGGGCCTCATGTTCTGTCCCCTCATTCCGGTGACATCGGGGACCCCGGGAACTCAGGACCTTGCGGATGCAATTGCATACCTGATGCAGCACCACAAGCTGGTCATTGCACGGGGACACGGGACATTTGCCGCCGGCACAATGCTTGATGAGGCGTTCCTTCTCACGTCGCTTGCTGAACATGCATGCAAGGTCATCGCATTCAAAAAGATGTTTCTTTAAAAAAATATAACAAATTCTGCTCTGTAGAAATCATTAAGAATTGCTTTACGCTCCAGGGGCTCCGCCCCGCCGCTCATGGCGCCCCGGTTGTGATAGTATCGTATTACCTGTACACAAAAAACACAGAAAATTTTTGTACAGGTAATACCGAGGCATCACATGCGCCCCCGCCCCCAATGGGGGCAGGGTTGGCGCAAGGGGGGGCCTTAAGATCTCATAAAATGGGTTTTCTACAGGGCAACAAATTCGTTTTCAAAATAACCAAAAAATATCGAATCCCACTTTTTATCGTATATTATTTCGGTTGCCGTGGCGGCTGGTTTAACTGGATCTCCCGTATGATCTCCCGGTGGAAGACGAGCAGCATATCCGAGATCATCCCGAACATAAAGATCTCGATACCGACGACGACGAGAAGTACCGTGAGAATTGTCAGCGGGATATGTTGGATACCATGCAGCCATTCAATAGTGACATATACGCCCGTAAGAATCCCCAGAAGGGCTGTAAACAGGCCCATGATGCCAAAGTAGAAGAGCGGGTTATTAACCCGGGCCAGGCGGTAGATCGTGGTGACGATCCTTATCCCGTCATGGAAGGGGGAGAGTTTTGTCGGTGTTCCCGGGCGGCGCGAGTACCGGATAGGAACCACCATGATCCGCTGTCCGTTGCGCACCGCTTCCACCGACATCTCGGTCTCGATCTCAAAACCCGTCTCTTTGAGGTTCATCTGCTGGATAGACAGTTTGGTAAACGCCCGGCACCCGGAGAGGATGTCATGGAGATCCCGGCTGTGGGCAAGCTTGAAAAAGAGGTTGAGCATGTGGTTGCCAAAGAGGTTGAGGCGTGAGAACGATCCCTCCTCGGCGTTGATGAGCCGGTCACCGATCACCTGGTCGAATCCCAGGAAAAGCGGGGTGAGCATCTTCTCTGCATCCTTTGCGGAGTACGTGCCATCCCCATCGACCATCAGGATATACGGCTGCTCAATCACCTCAAACGCCTCGATAATCGCATTTCCTTTCCCTTTGCCGGACTGCGTCCTGACCAATGCTCCGGCCTCCCGGGCATTTTTTACGGTGTTATCCGAACTCTTGCCATCGATAACAAGGATATGGGTATACCCGAGACTGCGGAACTCTTTTATCACCGGGCCAATGGACAGGCTCTCGTTTAACGTGGGGATAAGGATACAGACCTCATCTTTGTTGAATTTCATTGGTATAGTATTTTTAACCGGTTGTCATAAGTGCTTCTATGCATATCCCCAAAAAGGGTCTCCGTGCACTCGGCATTGCGGAGAGTTATGCCGGGCGGGAGCATTCGACCCTTGCCGGAATCGTGATGCGCAAAGACCTTATAATTGACGGGTGTGCAGTTTCCCGGGTGACGGTCGGCGGCATGGATGCGACTGACGGAGTCCTTGCGATCGTACATGCCCTCGACCGCCGGGACATCAACATGATCCTCCTTTCGGGCTGCGTAATCGCCTTTTTCAACATCATCGACCCCGGTCGGGTGCACGATCGTACGGGGCTACCGGTCATCTGCGTGACCTATGAGGAGTCCGCGGGACTTGAGGGAGATATCTGTCACCATTTTCCCGGGGATACCGCACGGCTGGACGCGTACCGCCACTTGGGCGAACGCACCCCCCATATCCTGCCGGACGGGCAGACGATGTACCTCCGCAGCTGGGGGCTTGATCCTGCGGATGCCGGCCGTCTCTGCACGGCATTTACCTTTGAGGGGAAGATCCCGGAACCCCTCCGGGTCGCCCGGCTTACTGCCCGGGCCATTCACAGTTTCATTACGTGACTGCTCACGACTCCATCGGGAGAGGAGACACCACCCGGCCTGCCCCCACAGGAGATTTCATATCTGGCAAGGTAGATGGATGAAAAAGAAATGTCGAGGTAACCTGATGACGCAACAGACAGTAAAACCCGCCCGCTGGATATGTCTTGAATGCCACTATATCTATGATCCGGCAAAAGGCGATAAAACACAGGGGATTCCCCCGGGAGTCCTGTTTGAGGATCTGCCGGACACGTGGCGCTGTCCGGAATGCAAAGTTCTTAAATGCAAGAAAGGCGTGTTCAAGCGGCTCGATGAATAAATATCAAAGCCAATCCGTGCCCATTTTTTCATAATCTTTTATGCAGTATATGTGTGGCGTGAGATGATCTGCTGGGTGACCACATCGTAGACCTCGAAGGTCACAACATCGCCCGGGTGAAAGGTCCCGTCCTTGTAATCAATTGAGATAAGTTCGTTCGGATCCCATATCCGACCCTGCGATCCCGGGCCCCCAAGTGTCTGGATCTGGTAGTGATGCGTGGGGATGTATGCATACCCGTTCATGGTAGTGATGGAGGACTCCAGAAGTTTCCCGTTCCGGTATGTCAGTGCATAGAGATTCAGGTTCACATAGCCGGTTGTTCCCGTATTCTTGACAACCATGTAACTGTCAAATTTCATGACTCCATTTTCGTCGACATGCCGGATCTTGGTGATCTTGAAGATCGCAGGAATGGATTCATCGTACTGGTAGGGAAGATGAACCATCAGGAGCAGGACAAGCGCCGCAAGAATAAAGGTGACCACGAGCATCAGGATTACGCCGATCACCGGTGATGAGGCTTCGTGGGTTCTGCGAGGAAATGACAATATATTCAGTTTTTTATTATCGGCAATAAACGTGTCCGGAAAGCGCATGTGACATTATGTCACGTTTATGAAAGATTTTTTAATCCGGGTAATGCGGCCGGTGAAGAGATCCACCTGCAGATCCGGTTCGGGACAGGATCGCGGGCACCACCCTTCCCCACCACTTTGCAAAAGGGGGGTGGGATTCCCTCAGATCCGGATGACCCGGGGGTACCCCCACCCTTAGTACGATCGGCAGGCCCCCTCCCTTATCAGAGTACGGAGGGGGGACCCCCCTCTTCCAGCGGAGGCTCCACGCGAACAGCAGGTCTCGGTGCTGGAATGCGAGGGGGGTACCCCCGGGCCTAAAGGAAAAGGTGGGAGGGGGGAGGGGGGGTGCCTCATGGTATACAAGGGGGGACTACCCCCCTTGGCGTGTGGGTGCGAAAACGGTGCTTTCCGTCGGAAGTCCACAGGAAACAGGGTCTGGCCGAAGGAGTTGAGGGGGGATCCCCCTGCTCATGCTGAGGGAGGAGGGGGTTGGGGTCCGGTGCTGAGGGAGGGGGTACCCCCCAAGGAGATGATCCTTTCAGATTCCAGAAACGGATTAAGAAGATGGGGGGGCTGTCACCCCCCTACCCCCATGAACGAGGAACGCCACCCTTACCGACGGGGCGCCCCCACAACGGATCAGGGACTAAACACCCATTCGCTTCCTTACCCCGCCGTGCCCCTTGAGGGGCCCTGAGGCAGGGAGCCCTCGCTAGAGTCACCACTCACAAACCAAGAAAATACCCGAAGAATAAGGTTCACTTTTCAGAAAAATTCCCTAAAACAAAGCGACGCCCAGGTCGGAATTCGAATCCGAGTCGATTGCGTGACAGGCAATCATGATAGGCCGCTACACTACCTGGGCATTTTGATACAGTATATCCCGCCTCCCGGATTCGGACCGGGGACATCGCGGTAGCCGCGCAGTTGCCTCTATCAGGCAAACCATACTACAGCCGCGCACTCTACCAAGCTGAGTTAAGGCGGGGCACTGCCTAGTAATGTAGGGACAATTTCCTATTAAACATATCGTACGATTGCCACGGTTACCCGTGCGGGAACGGCGAAAACCGGGGCGGTGCAGGGTTTCTTTAAATAATCCACGGACGTATGATCTGGTATGGCTCGCAAGGATTTTGCGGGGGATCGTCTTCTTCGCGGACAGCCGTGCGCATGAAGACGTGACCGTTTTTGATACCACGCTCCGGGATGGTGAACAGACCCCGGGGATAGCATTCACCTTTGAACAGAAGATCGAGATTGCCCGTCAGCTCTCCGCTATCGGCGTCCATACCATTGAGGCAGGCTTCCCTGCGTCGTCGGCCGCCGAGAAAGAGACCGTAGCCGCCATCAAGAATCTCGGCCTCGAGGCCAATGTCTGCGGTCTTGCCCGGTCGGTGAAAAACGATGTGGATGCCTGCATCGATTGCGATGTCGACATGATCCATGTCTTCATCCCGACCTCGGACATCCAGCGGGAGAACACGATCAACAAGACACGTGAGCAGGTGCTTTCGATCACCGAAGAGATCATCCGGTACGCCCGCGGGCATGTGGACAAGTGCATGTTCTCGCCCATGGACGCGACGCGGACGGATACGGACTACCTTGTGGAGGTCTGCCGCACAGCCGCCCGGGCGGGAGCGACGATCATCAACATCCCGGACACTGTAGGGGTCATCTCCCCTTCGGGCATGAAGACCCTGATGCGCCGGCTCGCCAGCGAGGTCAACTGCCCGCTCGATGTCCACTGCCACAACGACTTCGGTCTTGCAGTGGCAAACACGATCGCAGCGGTGGAGGCAGGCGCTTCGCAGGTCCAGGTGACGGTGAACGGCCTTGGCGAACGGGCCGGCAATGCCGATCTTGCCCAGACCGTGATGATCATGGAATCGATCTATGGCATCCGTACCGGGATTGCAAAGGAACGCCTCGTCGAGACCTCACGCCTGGTCTCACGGTTCTCCGGGATCGGCATCCCCCCCACCCAGCCGGTGGTCGGGGAGAATGTCTTCTCGCACGAGAGCGGCATCCACACGCAGGGTGTCCTCAAGTGCTCCGCGACGTTTGAGCCCGGTATCATGACCCCCGAGATGGTCGGGCACCGGCGCCGGCTCACGCTCGGCAAACACGTGGGCAGGCATGCAGTGCGCCAGATGCTTGTGGATGCCCATATCGAACCCGGCGATGCGGAGCTTGACACTATCGTCGAGAGAGTCAAGGCTATCGCGAGCAGGGGGAAACGGGTGACCGACGCCGATCTCTACGAGATCGCGGAGAGTGTCATGGGCATTGCTGCCGGGAAAAAAGTGCTCCGGCTTAACGATATCGCGATCATGACCGGCAACCATGTGATCCCGACGGCAAGCGTGCGGGCGCAGGTCAACGGTACCGAGCATGTCTTCTCCAGTGTCGGGAACGGTCCCGTGGACGCAGCGCTCAAAGCGATTGTCGGGATCATCCCGGCCCGGATCCAGCTGACCGAGTTCAACATCGAGGCGATCAGCGGGGGTTCCGACGCAATGTGCCACGTGACGATTGCCGTCGAGGACGAGCACGGGCACATCTATGACGCGAGCGGGAGCGGGGACGATATCGTGCTTGCCTCGGTCGATGCACTGGTGAACGCGATTAACCTGACCAGCAGGGATTAAACTTTACTCTTTATTTTTAAAATTTTCTGCACTGTAGAAAACCTATTTCATGTGATATTATTGCTCCCCTTGCGCCAACCCTGCCCCCGGTGGGGGCGGGGGCGCATGTGATGCCTCTGTGTAATCTGTACAAAAATTTCCTGTGTTTTTTGCGTAAAGGTAATACAACACTATCGCAACCGGGGCGCCACAGCGGCGGGGCGGAGCCCCTGAAGCATCAAGTAATTATTAATGATTTCTACAGGGCAAAATTTTCTTGACAGGTACTGCCGGACCGGCAGCCACCTTTCAGGTAAAGGTACCTGCACACATAGTGATATATTGTCCCGTAACGGGTCACAAACAATTTAAAAAAAGTTATGCGGCATTCGGGGTGCTTTTGCCCTCGAGTGCGGCCTTGATCTGGGCCTGGAGCTGTTCGAACTTACCCTGTAACATTGTCTCCTGCTTCTCAAGGGACTTGATCCGGAGTTCGAGGCTCTCCACCTTCTCGGTAAGTTTCTGGTTTACGTACTCTTTCTTCTTCTGCACCATAACGGTACCAACGCTCATAAACATGGGGGTATCGTCGGCCGCATCCTTGATCTCTTCCTCTGCACGCTTGGCCTCGCGCACCGCCATCTCGTACTGGGTCTTCTGTGAAAGGACCGTCTGGAGCTGCTGCTGAACCTGCTGGAGCATCGCAAACTGGTTCTGGACTTTGGGGGGAATGTTCTGCATGATCTTCCGTATCAAGTTTCATTTCCCAGCGATAAAAATGATTCCGCACATGCCCGTTAACCACCAGTATACAAAAACCCAAGTCTGGATAAAAAACGGCGCAGGCACCGGATAGTTTCAGGCGATCTGCTGCATCTCATCCGCAACACTGACCAGCCGCAGGAACATATTGAGCGCCGCACGCAGCGCTGCGATATCCTGCGCCTCAACATGCAGGACCAGCGTATCGGTTCCTTCCACCCAGCATTGCGTCGCGGACCGGGGATTCACATCCTCCTGTAATTCCGGAAGAAGCGACCGGTAGATCTGATCCGCATGATCGGTCGTAAACCGGAACAGGGCTTCATGCTGCGTCACAGGGGTATCTCGTAAAGTATATAGGAAAAACCAGGATAAAAAGAGGAACTGCCGGATCCTTCGGCACCGGTTTAACGGTTACCTGGCTTTCAGCTCTTTTATTGCTGCGCCGCGTTCCTTGAACAGGATGCGGTGGCCGCAGTAGGGACACCGTACGTTGACGTCGATCTCCACTTTCTGTTTGCACCGTGCGCACTTGTAGGTACTTGCCATTCTCAATTCCGGTTATGGGGTCTTTTCTTCAACGACACTGGTGCGGTCGAGGGTACGGAGGGCAACACGGAGGGCCGGGGTCTCGGGCTGGTATGCGCCGCCGGCAAACTTATACCCACACTTCCGGCATTCCCAGATACCGGTGCCCCTGCGCTGCACCGACATCGTATCACACTTCGGGCACCGGTGATCTGCCCGGGAGATCTTCTCCATCTCTGCGACACGCTTGCGCACGAATCTTCCATACCTGCAGCCAAAACGCCCTGCACTTCCGGTTACTTTTCCTTTTGCTGAGTTTTCCGAGCTTGCCATGATAGGTATCCACCGAATTGACTTTCTATATTTGTCCTCGCAATTAATATACTTGATTGAGGATCTTTACCTGTCCTTCGCCTTTGCTGATCTTGTTGACCAGATCGTAAAACTCGCCCTGGATACCGGCCGGGATCCGCACGACGCAGACCCATGAACCATCTTTCTGCCACTCATCCTTCTCCATCGTGCTTGCCGCCGCAATATCCCCGTATGCGCGGGCGGCATGATCGGGCGGAATCTTCACGGCAAGACGGAGTTCCTCGAACCGGATGGGCAGGATCGGGCGCAGAGCCTTGACCGTTTCCTTGACCTGCTCATCGACATGCTTAAAGGGGTCGATGTTGACCCGGGCCTCTTCCATCGCCATCGCGATCCGCTGCGGAGGGTGCGGGTGGCCGGTCTGGGGGTTGATCGAGTTCCGGGCGATAAACGTGATGACCTGCCGGCGCTTCTCCTCGGTCATCTCCTTGCGTTGGTCTGCGGTGAGATGGATCTCACCTTTTTCAATGATCTTCTTTGCCACCGTTGCAAAGTCCGTGGTGTGGAAGACCTTTTCAAGCGATTCATCAGACGCCCGGGTCCCCCTTGAGGAATTGCCGAATACATCGAGGGCCGCGACGACGTCCTCGATGTTAAAGTTCTCACCCTGCCGTACGCGGGCCGCAAGGTGGGGTTCGACGAGAATCTCAAACCGTTCCCCGAAACTTTCCAGACGGGCGACCACCGCGTTCTCAAGAGAGATCATGCCGGATCACTGTTTGAACTGCTCGACGTACGATGCGACTTCTTCTTTGGTCATCTTCTTGAATACCGCATCGCTGCGTTCAACGATGCCGATCTCCACGGTGTCGACATCGAATTTGCCTTCGGTTGCCGAGTGCAGCGCCTTGAGGCCGAGGAGGATTGCGTCTTTAAACGAGAGGCTTGCCGTGTATTCTTCCTCGAAGATCTTCATTGCCGCCGGCCTGCCGATGCCGATACCGGTCGCCTTGTACTCAAGAAGGGTACCGGACGGATCGGTCTCAAAGAGCCGGCATTCACCGTCGCTGACCCCGGCGATCAGGAGTGCAGTACCGTACGGGCGGATGCCGCCGTACTGGGTGAGCGTCTGCATGTGGTCGCAGAGTTTTTTTGCCAGCGCCTCGACTTCGATCCGCTCATCGTAGGAGACCCGGTTGATCTGGCACTCGATCCGTGCCCGATCCACGAGCGCCCGTGCATCCCCGACAAGGCCGGAGGACGCCACGCCGATGTGCTCGTCAATCTTAAAAATCTTCTCGATCGACGATGCTTCCAGCAGCTTGGAACTGACGCGCTTGTCGACGATAAGGACAATCCCGTCCTGTGCTTTGATTCCAACCGCCGTGGTGCCGCGCTTTACTGCTTCCCGGGCGTATTCCACCTGGTACAGCCTGCCGTCAGGCGAAAAAACGGTGATCGCCCGGTCATAGCCCATCTGGTATTGTGGTTGCATGTATTTTCTCCAGATCTTCTGTTGTTAAGAACAATCGGCGTGTATTTTTAAATCCCTTTTCTATGACATCAACCTTATGACTGTGCCATGCGACGGCTTCGACCACGGTGGTGCCAAACCGGTACCCGCTGGTGCCGGCGTCGGGTGATTCTTCCCCGGTACCTTCCTGCGCCAAGACATCGGGTTCCTGCGGCACGAGCGTTTGGATCCGCTCCCGCAGGCTCTCAATGGTTCCCGAGACCGCAAGCACCCGCAGGGCAACGGTGCTATCCCGGCAGGCAAAAAGTGTCGAGAGGGCGATGGCAAACTCGCGTTCGGCACCCCGGCGACAGCGCAGGATCACATACCCGTTCTCCACCGAAAGTACCGAAGGCTGCATGGCGGCTGCCGCGACGTCCCCGAAGAGTGAAACCACCGCTTCGTACATTGCATAATAGAGATCCTTTGCATCGATATTCGCCCCGGCCGGGTCAATGCGGGCGAGAAGATACCGCCGTTTTTCCCGGAGCGTAGGGGGGCGGATGCTCATTTGATCACCTTCACGATACTCTCGCCCGGTTCGGTCACCCGGCTGACCCCTGCAAGCGCTGCCTGAACGTCAGTCTCATCCATGCCAAACAACGAGCAGAGCCCGGTGACTTCCCGCACGGCCCTCATGCCGAGGACTGACTGTGCCGATGACGAAATGGTGAGCGGGAACTCGAACCTGCGGTACAGGATCATCAGGTCGAGGTAGCGGCGGATCGCTTTCTGCCGGAGGTGCCCGCGACAGGAGATTAAGAGGGAAAGGTCGATGTCAAGGGCGGTGTTATTGTCAGCGGCGATCTTTGCCGCCACGTGATCAAACGCACGCTTGTCGGCGGTATGGATGCCCCGCAGGATGTGGACGCCGTTTGTCCCGGCTATTGCACGGACAAATCCGTTGTCCCCGACCTGCACGGCCACGACCGCACCGGTGCCCCTGCTTTTTTTTGCCCGGCTCTGAACGTCCTTTGCCGGGATACCGGCAAGGAAGATCCCGGGGAGCACGGTGATGCCGCAGACTTCAGCACCCGGCGTGTCCGCCGCGACAATGCTGTCATACCCGAACGAGCGGGCTTCGAGGGCAAACCTGCGGACCGATGAATCACCGACAGGAAACGGATAAACACAGGCATCGGTGAGCTTCATGAAGATACCCTTAGCGGGAAAAAAGGATAAGATTATTTGCCCTGGTTGGCATGGGAGCGGATGCTCGGACGGGTCTTCTCGGTACCCCTGCCCCGGGTCCCCATGCCACGGCCCTTCCTGCCCGCCGAGGTCTTGCCACGCTCGGCACGGCCCCGGTGGGTCGGGTTTGCGAGCCACGCAAGGTTCTTGTCTGCCCGGATCGAGGGGTGGTGGCCGTCAACGAGGATAACCTCGTAATATTTCAGCTTCCCGTCCTGGCCGACCCAGTAGGAGTTGAGCACTTCCATGTTCGGGTACCTGCGGGATGCGCGTTCTTCGGCAATGCGCTGGATGCTCTTGCCCGGGGTAATCTTGTTCTTGCCCATGCGAGCGGACCGGCGGGCCCGGACGTACCGGGATGCACGGCGGCCGCCGCGGCGGACCTGGACGCGGACAACCGCGATACCCTGCTTTGCCTTGTACCCGAGAGCGCGGGCGCGGTCGATACGGGTCGGATGCTCAAGACGGGTGACGCTGCCCTCACGGCGCCACTCCTGCATCCGGTCCCAGAGCAGGGCTTTTACTTCTGACTTGTCAGGTCGTGCCCATGCGTCCCTGACATACGCATACATCGATTTTACCATGTGTTATAACACCTCAAGGTTCGGCCCGTAACGGGCTACATTCCTTTTCTAACGGGACGAATCCCGCATTCTTATAAAATGGATCCGGGAGGATATTAAAGTTCGCGGCACTGCACAGGCAACCGCGGATATAAAAAGGATCTGCAGCACCATCACGCGGCAGCCGGTATTGTCCCTTTGCGCTTTTCCACGACGCGTATACCCTCGATCCTTGTAACGGGATACTGGCCGTGCTCGTCCTTTTCCGCGGACTTGACCATATCCCAGATCGTGAGGAGCGCAACCGAGACGCCGGTCAGGGCCTCCATCTCCACTCCGGTCTTGCCGGTGGACTTTATTCTGACCACCACTTCGATAAAGCCGTCACCTTCGGTAAAATCCACCGTTATTGCACCGAGCAGGATCGTGTGGCACATCGGGATGATGAGGGGCGTCTCCTTGACTGCAAGGGTTGCGGCGACCCGTGCCGTGGCAAGCACGTTGCCCTTGACGACCGTGCCCTCCCGGATTACCGCGAGGGTTGCCGGCCGCAGGTAGATCCGCCCTTGTGCCACCGCTTCGCGCACGACGTCTGACTTCGCACTGATATCCACCATCTGTGCCCTGCCACCGGAAATGTGGGTAAACTCAACCATTACTTCTGCCTCCTGAACAATTCTTTTGGGATCCGGTCGACCAAGTCTGACGCAAGCATCCCCTCTCCCCGCTCCTCTGCCACACACTCCCCGGCCCTCCCGACCGCGTACGCGGCGATGCAGGCTGCCTCGAACGCGGGAAGGTGGCAGAGAAGGGCGCCGCACGCTCCGGCCAGCACGTCCCCGGTCCCGCCCACGCTCATCGCCGGGTCACCGGTCCGGTTGAACCTGACCTGGCGGCCGTCCGTGATGACATCCACCGGACCTTTGAGGAGGATGGTGCCGCCGAGATTTGCCGCAGCAGCCTGTGCCGCCCGCGCCCTCCCGCAGGCATCGCCCGTATCCTCCGAAAGCCGGACGCCCGAGATACGGGTAAATTCCCCCGCATGGGGAGTATATAAGGTCTCGCCGCTGGCTTTCGGAAGCGGGAGCCGGAGGGCGTCGGCATCGAAGACCGCCTTTTTGCAGTGCGGGGCGACCGCAAGCACGACCTCGTGGCTCTCAGTCCCGAGGCCGTTCCCGCAGACGACCACGTCCGCACGCTCCGCAAGCGCGATGAGCCGTTCCGTGTGCTCCCCACCGATCCGGTCTCCCGACAACCGTTCGTAGATGAGGTCCGGCACCGGCTCAAAGACCGGCGACGCGATCCTGACGATATCGGCGCCGGCCCGGAGCGCCCCGAGGCCGGCAAGGTACGGTGCGCCCTGGTACGGCCCACCGCCGATCACGAGCACCTCGCCCCCGACTCCCTTGTGACTCGTCCTCTTTCGCACCGGGAGAAAGGTCAGGTCTCCCGGGCCGGTGCAGACCTCAGCCTCAAGAGGGATGCCGATATCCGCGACGTCCGACCCTGCCACCTTGGGACGGTGAAACGCGCAGATCCGGTCGGCCCGCATGCCGGGCGAGGGAAGATCCGCTGCGACAATCTTTGCCCTGGATGCGTTTGCCATCGCGATACAGGTAGCAAGGGGCTCCTCTGGCGTCCCGGCAGCCCCGGTCCCGAGCAGGGCATCGACAATCACGTCAGCCTTCGAAAACAGGGACGCAAGAGTGCGGAGATCATCGGTGGACACAAACGGGTGGAGCGTCACCCGGCAACCCCTGAGCGCCGCAAGCTGGTGGGCACAGGAGGGGCTGCGCGTCCCGGCGTCAAGGTAACAGACCGCTGTATCCACCCCGCGCTGGAGATACCGGGCCGCCACCATCCCGTCCCCCCCGTTGTTGCCCCGGCCGCAGAGGATGAGTACCGTGTACGGGCGGAGCGCGAGCACGGATGCCGCAAGAGCCTTTCCCGCACTCTCCATCAGCTGGAGACCGGAAACGCCGAGCGCCTGCGCGTTCGCATCCACCGCACGCATCCGCTCATGAGAGATGATCCCCTCCTCAAGGAACTCTTCGGCACAAACGGTCAGGTCGGGCATTATGACACACTTCATCTGTATTGACTCCATAAATATTAGGTAATGGGTTTCTCTGATGATGTGAAGGCGGCCGCCGAACAGATCACGGCTGCGCAAGAGATAACCATCATCTCCCACATCGACGCCGATGGCATCTCAAGTGAAGCGATCCTCTCGCAGGCGATCTCCCGGCACGGGATCATCGTCCGCTCCGTTTTTGTCCGGCAGCTCGAACCGCTCACCATGCCGCAGGTGCCCGACGATGCTTCCTTAAAGGTCTTCACCGACCTTGGCGCCGGCCAGCAGAACCTCTTACACGAGCGCGGCCTCACGGAAAAAGACGTGCTGATCGTCGACCACCACGTCAGCCAGCCGGGCGAAGTCCCGTACCCGCAGGTCAACTGCCTGCCGTACGGGTACACGAAGATGAGCGCAGCCGGCGTCGCCTACCTCATCGCAAAGCAGATGGACGAGGCAAACATTGACCTCGCGAAACTCGCGGTGATAGGAAATGTCGGGGACATGATGGCCCGGGAGACCCGCGGGCTTGTCGGCCCGGCCCGCGAGCTGATCGTGGAAGACGGTGTCCGGCACCGGTCGGTGAAGGTCTGTAAAAAAGACCTCAACTGCTATGGCACCGCAACCCGGCCGGTCTACCTCTCGCTCGCGTACAATGACGACCCGTTCATCAGGGGAATCAGCAACAACCCCGAGGGCGCAAAACAGTTTTTAAAGAAACTCGAGATCGTACAGCAGACCCCGGACGGGCGCTGGTATGTCTGGGAGGAACTCGGGGACGATGACCGGCGGACGATCACATCTGCGCTCGCCGAGCAGCTGATCGCAAACGGCGAGAGCGTCGAACGTCTTCTTGCGGAGACCTACCGGTTCCCGGACGAGATCCCGCGAACACCACTCCGGAACGCACAGGAGTATGCGACGGTCCTCAATGCCTGCGGCCGGTGGACGAAACCCGCCATCGGGAGCGCAATCCTCCGGGGCGACCGGGGCCAGGCCTACCGCGAGGCGGAGCACATGCTGGGCAACCACCGGGCGATCATAAGAAACCTGCTCCAGTACATCATCGAGACCGGGGTCACCGAACTCGAAAACGTCCAGTATATCAGTGTAGGGAACAGGTTCCCGGACACGATCGTCGGGATCGGGGCGGGCATGGCACTCTCGAAGCTGAACGCCCAAAAACCCATCCTGATCATGTGCAAGGTGCCCGAGGACAAGAACCTCACCAAGGTCTCGATGCGCACGACCGAGAGGGTCATCGAAAAGGGCATCGACCTCCAGAAAGCGATCAGCGATGCCTCGGCAGAATACGGCGGCGGGGGCGGCGGGCACAAGATCGCGGCCGGAGCGTTTATCCCCAAATCCGCTGAACAGGAGTTTGTCAACCGTGTCAACAGGATACTCGGAGAACAGTTCGCTCGCGAGAGTGCAGGCAATCGCTGATTACCAGTTCGGGAGCCTTGCAGGGACCGGGCTCTTTCCCGAAGGCTGCGGGTTTTTGCTCTCGACAACGGGACGTATCCGCCAGATTATCTATGGCGGGGCAAGGCTCGCGACCGTCAGGGCATCGGACGGCAGGCTCACGCTCGGGATCGAAGGGGCACGCCGGCTCCACGCGCTCCTCCCGGTGCCGGGCTACCGGGTTGTTATCCGTGACGACGTCGCGGAGTTTGTGGCACAGGGGAAGAACGCGTTTGCAAAGCACGTGGTCGCGGCCGACCCGCAGATCCGCGCGGGGGACGACGTGCTGGTGGTCGCGGGCGGAGATCGGCTCATTGCCTGCGGCGCTGCGCTCCTTTCAGGCGCGGAGATGCTTGCATTTAATTATGGTGCAGCGGTAAGAGTACGGCAGGGGAGTGAGAAGAATGCTTCCGGGAAACATCAATCCGCGCCAGATGAAGGCGATGATGAAGAAGCTCGGCATGCAGGTCGAGCCGATTGAAGATGTCCAGAGTATCGTGATAAAGACGCCGAAAGGCAACTGGGTGTTCGGGCCGTCGGAAGTGACGGAGATGACCATGCAGGGGCTCACGACCTACCAGATCACGGGTAAGCCGACGTTTGAAGCGGCGGTTCTTGATATCCCCGCTGAAGATATCGCGATGGTCGCCGAGCAAGCACAGGTGCCAGCCGAGAAGGCAAAGGAAGCGCTTGTCGCGACCAAGGGCGATATCGCCGAAGCGATCGTGAAACTCTCCTCGTCATGATCGAGACCGGGGACAGGGTCCTTTTGGTCGGCGCAGGGCGGGAATTTTTTGTCCGCGCCGGCCCGGGAAAACTCTCGACCGACAAGGGCCAGCTCGACCTTGAACCGCTCGTCGGGGCAAAACCGGGCGATGTCTTTACCACCCACACCGGGCAGGAGTTCGTGCTCCGCATCCCCCGGCCCACGGACTTTTTCGTGCACGGCAGGCGCTCCGGCGCCCCGATGCTCCCCAAAGACATCGGCCTCGTGATCGCGTACACCGGCATGAACCGGAACGACGAGGTGCTCGATGCGGGAACGGGCAGCGGGATCGCGGCGATCTATTTTGGCGGGATCGCGGCGCACGTGAAGACCTACGAGATCAGGCCCGACTTCTCTGCGCTGGCACAGAAAAATATCAGGGAAGCTAAACTCGACAACGTGGAAGCGGTCGCTGCCGATGTTCTCACCGCGGAAGGCATCTATGACGTGATCCACCTCGATTTGCAGATCGCAACTGAACATGTGGCCTTTGCGTTCGACCACCTCCGTGCCGGGGGATACATGGCCTGCTACACGCCGTTCCTGGAGCAGATGGCTATCGTGGTGGACGCGGCACAGGAACGGTTCCCCGAAGTCCACACCCACGAGCTGATCGAGCGGGAGATGACCCGGTCTAAACGGGGAACCCGGCCTTCGACGAGTGTCAGTCATTCGGGGTATATCACGATTGCGAGGAAATAGACACCCAGAATAGTTCCGGATTTTCTTTTCGCGAAAAACGCGTTATACCTTATTTATCCAGCTGTCACATGTGCATCCGACAGGAAGATGCACATCAGACTCAATCGGTCCCTAGTTCTTCGTGACGGTGCGGTTGAATCGTGCTTTTTGTTCCATGGTCCCCGGCCGGTTGATCCGGTCATTACTCCCGGACCGGGTGTGTATTCTTGTCCCCGGCGGCCGACTTACATCCTTTGTAAAAATAAACGTCTTCTTCAGAGTAAAAATGGGTAAAAATCGGATAATATCATTCCTGTCAGAAACCCGGTACTGCTTGCCGTATCTCTGGGACCGGCTTTCTGGAAGATAGGTACATTAGGTCGTGATGTGCATATAATCCTGACAAATCTCGCGCGGGAGGAGTTGCCACGCATCACATCATTTCCATCGGGGATTTTGACCGCAGCGCAATCGATCGTCTGCTGGATCATGCACAACAGATCGAGAAACAGAAATATACCAAAAACGCTCTTGACGGCAAAATCCTTGCCGTCCTCTTTTTTGAACCCAGTACCAGGACCAGAATGTCCTTTGAATCCGCGATGGCACGCCTCGGCGGAACCTCCATCTCGGTGAGCAGTGTCGAGGCCTGCTCGATGGCAAAGGGCGAGACGCTTGCCGATACGATCCGGGTGGTCAGCGGGTACGCGGATGCGATTGTCATCCGCCATCCAAAAGAGGGTGCAGCCCGGCTCGCAGCGGAATTTGCAAAAGTGCCGGTCATCAACGCAGGGGATGGCGCCGGCCAGCACCCGTCCCAGACGCTCCTCGACCTCTACACGATCCGTCAGTCGATGCCGATCGACGGGATCGATGTGGCTCTGGTGGGCGATCTGAGGTACGGGCGGACGGCACACTCCCTTGCTTCCGCGCTCTCCCTCTATGGTGTCCGGCTCCACACGATCTCCCCGCCCGGCCTCGAACTGCCACCCTCCCTTGCCGCCGGCCTCGCGGAAAAAGGCATGGAGATCATCGGGCACGACAACATCGAAGAGGTCATAAAGGAGGTCGACGTCCTCTACGTCACGAGGATCCAGCGGGAACGGTTCCCGGACTCGACCTCGTACTTCAACGTTGCTTCCAGTTACCGGATCACCCCGGAGCTCCTTACCGGGGCAAAAAAGCACCTGATCGTCCTTCACCCCCTCCCGAGAGTGGACGAGATCGACCCCCGGCTCGATGCCTCGCCCCATGCCCGGTACTTCGAACAGTCGAAGAACGGGGTGCCCGTGAGAATGGCGATGCTGCTGGATGTGATGGGATGAGGCACATCGTACCCGCAGAGACCAGCGATGACGAGGGCGAGGGGCTTCTCGTACGGCGGATCAAGAACGGCACCGTGATCGACCATATCGACGGAGGAGAAGCACTCAACGTGATAAAAATCCTCGGGATCGTCGGGACGACCCTGGAAGCGCTCTCCATCGCGACCAATGTTCCCAGCAGGAACATGGGTAAAAAAGACATTGTCAAAATCTCCAACCGGGAGCTCTCGAAAGAAGAGGTGGACCGGATCGCGCTCATCTCCCCCCGGGCGACCATCAATATTATCCGTAATTTCAAGGTCTGCGAAAAACAGGGCGTCGAGATCCCGACGCTGATAGTAGGGAGTGTGCAGTGCCCGAACCCAGGCTGCATTACCCGGACAAACGAGCCGATCAAAAGCCGGTTTGCGGTGCTTCCCGAGGGGAAGGGCCTGCGCTGCCTTTACTGCGATTCCGTCATCACAAAAGACCTGACCAGTTATATCATATAACAGAATCTTCCCGGAGGTGGCCGGCAGGTAAAAATCCCGTTTTTCCCAACGGTTTCACCCGGATTTTGCCGGAGAGATCAGGTGGCCGTGGACATCAATCTCACCGCGCCAGATCCGGGTCGATGAGATCCAGCGGCCGTCATCGGCAAGCACGCAGGTGATCTGGTGGATATCCACCTTACGCAGTTTCTTTTCGCGGCGCATCCGGTTGATCTCGACTGCCACCGGAAGCGTCTCCTCGGAAACGACGATCGCATCGAAATCTGCATCGAGCGCCGAACCGAACCGGTCGCTGAGTGGTTCGACCTCCCAGTGCATCGCATACTTTTTTTGTGCAGCCTGTGCCGTGATAAAACCGGCAATAAATTTCTCAAGGTCAGCTTTGCGTTCGGCAAAGGGATGGATCGGGTGCGTCTTCCTGCTGGCAAAAGTGTCCGTCGTAAGCCCGATCACGACATCTCCCTCAGGCCCGGCGAGCGAAAAAGACCGGGTCAGAAGTCGCTTGTGGCCGTCGTGAAGGGGGTCAAACGTGCCCCCTACCATAACCTTCATACTGTCTGTACGTTAAGTTCCTATGGTAATATGGGTATGGATGGAAAGATCGCAGGCACACCGCTGTTTGCCGCGCCCAATGCAACGGTGACAGGCAGGGTCACCTTGGGAAAGGATGTCGGCATCTGGTTTGGCGCTGTCATCCGGGCCGACAAGGACCGGATCGTGATCGGCGATCGAACAAACATCCAGGATAACTGCATTATCCATACCAGCGCCGGGTTCCCGACAATGCTTGGCAGCGATGTATCCGTTGGGCACGGGGCGATCCTCCACGGTTGTACCATCGGCGACCGGGTACTGGTCGGGATGGGCGCGATCGTGTTAAACGGCGCACATGTGGGGGAGGATTCCCTGATCGGTGCGGGTGCCGTGGTCACCGAGGGCATGCTGGTCCCGGCCGGATCGGTCGTTCTCGGGATCCCGGGCAGGGTACTCAAAGAGACCACCCCGGCGCAGCGTGCACATATCATGAGTAATGCGCAGTCCTATGTCAGGCTCGCCGGGGAATATGCACATGGGTGATGTTGTCGTCATCGGGGCCGGGGTTTCCGGCATCCAGGCTGCGCTCGACCTCGCAAACCATGGCGTTGTCGTCCACCTGATAGAGCGGGAGCCGACGATTGGCGGCCATATGGCGCAGCTCGACAAGACGTTTCCCACCAACGACTGCTCCATGTGTATTCTCTCGCCCAAGATGGTGGATGTCCAGCGACACAAAAACATCAGGATCCACACCCTGTCCGAGGTGGAAAAAGTTGAAGGCAGAGCCGGGCACTTCCGGGTCACTATCCGCGAACACCCGCGTTCTGTTGATATGGTTGCCTGCACCGGTTGCGGAGACTGCATCCAGATCTGCCCGGTCGAGGTCTACAACCGGTTTGATGCCGGGGTCGGTGTGAGAAAGGCAATCTACAAGCCCCACCCTCAGGCAGTTCCCGACCGGGTGGTCAAGGATGCAGAGCACTGCATCGAGTGCGGGCTCTGCTACGACGTCTGCGGGCCACAGGCGATCCTGCACGAGGATACGGAAAAAAAATTCGTGATCGAGGCTGCTGCCATTATCGTCACTACCGGTTACGAGATCTTTGATGCGAGTAAAAAGTCCCCGTTCGGGTACCTGAAGTTCCCCGATGTGGTAACCAGCCTCGAACTGGAGCGGATGATCAACGCGAGTGGCCCGACCGGGGGGGAGATCCGGCGCCTGAGCGATGGGAAAGAGCCCGAGAGTATTGTCTTTATC
>Ga0326727_10001257_pt1 | contig 95970 bp, 89 predicted proteins | sample MB2enrmetagenome_FD_207643 | JGI IMG/M metagenome (GOLD analysis project Ga0326727, IMG submission 207643) | Lab enriched peat soil microbial communities from McLean, Ithaca, NY, United States - MB29MY | ecosystem: Environmental > Terrestrial > Soil > Wetlands > Peat | place: USA: New York... | reverse complement strand
CGTCGGTCATCAGGATGATCTTCCCGTAGCGAAGTTTGCTCGCGTCGAAGTCGTCCTTGCCGATCCCCGTGCCCAGCGCCGTGATCATGGCGCGAATCTCTTCGTGGCCCAGCATCTTGTCGTAGCGAGCCTTCTCAACGTTCAGGATTTTGCCCTTCAGCGGCAGAATCGCCTGGAAACGCCGGTCGCGGCCCTGCTTTGCCGTCCCGCCTGCGCTCTCGCCCTCCACCAGGTAGAGTTCGCAGCGGTCGGGATTACGCTCTGAGCAATCCGCCAGTTTTCCCGGCAGCCCGCCGCCATCCAGCGCGCCCTTGCGCCGTGTCAGGTCGCGTGCCTTGCGCGCAGCTTCCCGCGCGCGTGCCGCTTCAATCGCCTTGTTGATGATGCGGCGCGCCACCGGAGGATTCTGCTCAAGGTAGCCGCCCAAACGCTCATTCACAAACGCCTGCACCGTTCCGGCGATGTCTGAATTCAACTTGCCCTTGGTCTGTCCTTCAAACTGCGGCTGCGGCAGCTTCACGCTCACCACGGCCACCAGGCCCTCGCGCACATCGTCGCCGCTCAACGACTCCTTCAGGTCCTTGAACAGACCCATCTGCTGGCCGATCGCGTTAATCGTCCGCGTCAACGACGTCCGGAATCCGGAAAGATGCGAGCCGCCATCGACCGTGTTGATGTTGTTCGCAAAACTGAACACAGTCTCGGAGTAGCTGTCGTTGTATTGCAGCGCGATCTCGATCTCTACGCCGGATCGCGACGCTTCCATCATGATCGGCTTGTCGTGCAAAACCTGCTTCCCTCGATTCAGGTGCTTCACAAACTCTGAGATGCCGCCCGCGTACCGGAACTCGGCGCGCTTGGCCTCGCCGGTCTTCGAATCGGCCGTCCGCTCATCCGTTAGCGAGATTTCAAGTCCTTTATTCAGGAATGCAAGTTCGCGCAGCCTTTGTGCCAGCGTGTCGAAGTTATACTCGGTCGTCGCAAAGATCGTCCTGTCGGGCAGAAAGTGGATCTTGGTGCCGCGCTTCTTGCTTGTCCCCGACTGGCGCAATTCGCTGGTCGGCAAGCCGCAGCTGAAATCCATCTCCCAGGTGTGGCCGTCGCGCCAGATCTCAACGTTGAACTCCTGGCTCAACGCATTCACGCAGCTCACACCCACGCCGTGCAATCCGCCCGACACCTTGTAGGTCGATGCGTCGAACTTGCCTCCCGCATGAAGCTTCGTCAACACCACCTGAACTGCTGGCATCCGAACCCCGTTCGGCAGGTCCATCATGTCAACCGGAATGCCGCGGCCATCGTCCACCACCGTGACGGAGTTGTCGACGTGGATCGCAACATCGATCTTTTTGGCGTAGCCGGCCAGGGCCTCGTCGACCGAGTTGTCCACCACCTCGTATACCAGATGGTGCAATCCCATTTCGCCGGTCGAGCCAATGTACATGGCAGGGCGCAGCCTTACCGCCTCCAAACCTTCCAGTACGCGGATACTTTCGCCGGTGTAGCTGGCATCGTCGGGTGGGGGCATGCTGTCGTTGCTGTTGTCTGCCATGATTCCTGTTCTTTTCCACTCGGATCAGCCCGGTTTTTCGTCGTATTCAGGCGCCGATCGCAAGCGGGATTGCAGGGAATTAAACGCTTGAAATCAGGGGGCTTCGCTCGAGGTCTCTCTATGCTCATTTTACCATGCAGCCAGCCCCTTCAATTTGCCTGCAATGAACCAAAATCGGTTACCTAAAATGATTACCTATGTGGGATATGACATCAGTAACCAAACTCGTTATGAGTTATTGATCTTGATGAAAACTCTGTACTTGACTCCGACTTTTGGATATGATTCCTATTGTGTATGGAGGACTCCCTCCAGCAGATTTCCGCCATTTAGGGGTTACCAATTATGAAACTCGCAATTCGCATTCTCGCTCTTACTGTCGTCGTCGCCGGTGGCGCCGCTGCCGCTGTTACTCCCAAGACCGCTCCTGCGATCAAGAGCCACCAGGCTGTTTCTGCAACCTTGCCAACTCCCGGCTGCGTTCCCGGATTCCCGACCTGCCCGAAAAACGACGGGGACAACTAGTCCTGATCGGGTAACCAAACCAAAGTAATGGCACAAAAGTGCCAAGCCGGTTTGGCTAATTCCAGTTGAGGCTTACGCCATTTGGCGCTATCCTGTGAAAGCTCTCAGGATTAGCGAACAGGTGTCTATGTCCTCAGCTCAGGCAATGGCGATAATGGGCGTGGTTGAGTTTCTGCTTACCGCAGCCCTCGCTTTTCTCTTCTGGCAAAAGAAGCTCAACAGCAAGTTTCGCGCCATGGGGTTCTACCTCGCTCTGCGCGTCGTGTCCACGCCGGTTGGGCTGCTCCTTCTTACCGCTTACCAAAAGACCAATTCGCTCAACTTGTACATGGCCTATTTTCTGGTCTTCTGGGGCGCCTACATCTGCAGCGCCGTTTTGCTCTTCTTCGTTTGCGTTGAGGTCTTCCGTTCCGCCCTTGCAGCCTTTCCCGGACTCATGAAGTTCGGCGTTGTAATCTTCCGCTGGGCGGCGCTGGTTTCTGTGATCGTTACTTTCTCCACGGTTTCGTTTGCCCATCGTGGAATTCTCGTCATTCCTGACATCGCCTACAGGCTCATGCGCTCGGTGAGCGTCCTTGAACTCTGCCTGCTCGGTTTCCTCTGCATTTGCATGAACGCGCTGCGGCTTTCCGCTCGCGACATGGCGTTCGGCCTGTCCTTCGGCTTCGGGCTCATGGCAGCCAATGACTTCATCCACGCCTCGCTGATTTCAAGGAATGCTTCCCTTACCGAACCCATACAGGTGGTTTACGAGGCAATGATCCTCGTTGTGCTCGGTGTTTGGACAAGCTACTGCGCAGCGCCGGAACCGGCGACCCAGCCGATCGTCATGCCGGCCAATTCAACTATCTATCGCTGGAACGAGATTGCTTCAGCGCTTGGACACACCGGCACGCAGGTCGCTGTTCAGCACTCCAACAGCTTCTTCCTCACCGATGTTGAGAAGGTTGTCGACAAGGTCCTCACGCGCAACCTTAAGGGTCACGAGTCGGAAGTCTAAGAACCGGCAAATCAAAAATCAAAAGGCCATAGCGATTGCCATGGCCTTTCTGCTGCCCAGTCTGCGCAATTGCGCCGGCTTACTCCGAAGCAACCGGCTCGATCGAAGCAAAGCGCCCGCGATTGCCGTGATCGGTAAACTTCACCCGTCCCGTTACTTTGGCAAACAACGTGTCATCGGAACCGATTCCAACGTTCGTGCCCGGCTTGATCCTGGTGCCGCGCTGCCGCATGATAATCGACCCGCCTGTCACCAGCTGGCCGGCAAAGGCCTTCACTCCCAGCCTCTGTGCATTCGAGTCGCGCCCGTTTGTTGAACTGCCGCCGCCCTTTTTATGTGCCATTGCTCAATTCCCTTCTCGCTTCCGGCTGTCAGCCTTCAGCCGTCAGCTCTCAGCAAATTCATCTGTTAAGCCCGAGCCCCATCCTTAGCACAAACAACTGAAAGCTGAAAGCTGAGAGCTAAAAGCTGTTGCGAGCTTTAGCTCGCGCTGTATGTCACGCCGTCGGCCTCGATCGCCTTGATACGAACCTCGGTAAAGCCTTGCCGATGTCCCTGAAGTTTCTTGTATTGCTTCTTCCGCTTCAGGTGGAAGACCAGGATTTTGCCTCCCCGGCCCTCGCCCAGAACTTCTGCAGTCACCTTCGCGCTTGACGGTTTCGCAATCGTACCCGGCTCGCCTGAAACCGCGAGAACGTCGCTGAACTCGACCGTCTGGTCCTGCGAACCGACGCTCTCAATCTTCACCACATCGCCGGGCGCAACCCGATACTGCTTGCCGCCGGTTCGAATGACTGCGTACATAACAAACCCTCCAGCGCCGCGCACAACACACAGCGCTTAAACTTCAAAAAAACCCGGTTTTGCGGCGGGGCGGATACAGGCTTCTACTGCATCGGAAGGCGGGCCGCACACACGCCATCCATGGCGGTGAACCCGGCACAATCCCGCGCACCCCACTGCGGGGCGCAGCGCCAAACTCTACGATTCTATCGTCAAACCTCACCCTGGGTCAACGTTTACCCCCCAATTCACCCGCCGGAGTGCCCTGCTAAACTTCCAGCAAGCGGCGGGTGGCCCACCCTTAGTTTTTCATCGCTCTACCACGAATGAGGGTGCCCCATCCTTTCGGCGTTTTGTGCCGAAAGGGTGGGAACCACCGCGCCAGACAAGCCGTTTCCCAAACCCTCCACCGAACCCGGTGTAGAATCGTGTCACCATGCCCGCCGGCCTCGTCCGCTACCAGAAATGCGGTGTCTTCCACTTCATCACCTTCAGTTGTTACCGCAGGCAGCCGCTGCTGTGCTCCGCGCGAGCGCGCGACGTATTCGAGCAGACGTTGGAACGTGTGAGGCGGCGTTACGGGTTCGTGGTGGCGGGGTATGTGGTCATGCCCGAGCACGTTCACCTGCTCGTGAACGAGCCTGGCCGGGGTTCCTTGTCCGTGGCCCTGCAGGCGCTCAAGCAGCAGACATCGAGGCTGCTCAAGCGGTGCGGCGAGGAGTCGTTCTGGCAACGCCGCTATTATGACTTCAACGTCTGGACCACCGAAAAGACCCGCGAGAAACTGCGCTATATGCACCGCAACCCGGGGCCCCCGGCGCACGAATTTTGTGCGTTGGGGTGGAAGCCGGTGAAGCGGGGATTGGTGGAGAAGCCCGAGGACTGGGCATGGTCGAGCTTCCGCCACTACGCGACCGGCGCTGAAGGCGCGGTCGAGATCGAGTCGCAATGGACGGCGTACAGGCGAGGGAATCAACTACCAGAACATCTTCGGTACGTTGAAAAGGACGCCTGAGGCTCCTGCTCTCCCACCCTTCGCCCGATGAAACTGTGCGAAGGATGGGGCACCCTGATGGTAGGAGAACGAAGATGAAAAAATGGGTGCGCCACCCGCCCATCCATGATGACTCGATGGTTAATCAGTCGGGAGTACAACGTTTCTATAAACCCTTGACAGATGCACAATTCGATGCGGCTCAGAAAGCGATGAACAAGCGAGCGAGTCATTTGGGCTTGTATTCTTTGTATTTTAGAAATTGCGCTCTTTGGGACGAATCTGTTGATCACGCCGCAGGCGTTAGTGGAGTTCCACATATCGTGGCTTTCCCGATGATATTGCGGCTCTGGTATCCACAGTGATCAGAAGGGTGAACACGTACAAAATCTTGTGCTGGACGGTAAATGTTTATGCGGAAGTCACAGACCCCAACCAAATTGCATCCTAGCGGTTATAGGACAGCTATGGCGTTGATGCTTGCACTCTCATTTTCCAAGTTGGCATTGTGTCAGCCGGTTGTGGATTTGCCGGTAACACTAGAGAAAGGGACGATTCGTTCACCCGAGTTCACGGTGAAACATAAACAGTACATCGTCGCACTGCAAGTTGATAATGCACTTCCTCTCGGACAAACAAAATGTATGCTGGGCGTACATTTTGCTTGGGAGCATGATAACTGTGAATTGGTCGGTTTTCCTATGGCCGTTGAGGCGGAGTGGACTTTGTATACCGACGGCCAGCCTGTCGCGCATGGCACAGTTCGCGGCAAAGATACAGCGTGGGAAACCAGTAAAAGTCACACTAGCAGATGGATTGCGAATTTCATGGGTGAGAAAGGCAAGAAATATGTTCTGGAGGTTACCTTTACAAAAGACGGGACTGCACTTCGTGTTGCAAATCCTCGCCTAGTTGTCAAGCAGAACCCAGGGTCTTTCATGTAAACATAGGGGTCACGTTGAAGGTGTGCCTCGCTGAGCTGCATCCTTCCATTTAGTCCAACCGAAGTGAGAGTTCTCCGCTAAAGCAGGGCCATTGGCGGTCCTGACGAGGAGGACTTGGATGCGGAAGAGCCGATACACCGAAGAACAGATTGTAGGGATTCTGAAGGAGTCGGAAGCGTGCCAGCCCACGGAGGAGCTGTGCCGCAAGCATGGCATCAGCGAGCAGACTTTCTACCGCTGGAAGGCGAAGTACGGCGGCCTGGAGGTCAGCGAGGCGCAGCGGCTGCGGCAGCTTGAGGATGAGAACCGCAGGCTGAAGCAGCTGGTCGCAGAGCAGGCGCTGGACATCGTCGGCTTCAAGGCGGTGCTATCAAAAAAGTGGTAGGCCCACAGGCGCGGCGAGAAGCCGTGAAGGCATTCCAGACAGCGACGGAGTGCTCGGAACGGCATGCCTGTGGGCAGTTGGAAGTGCTGCGTGCGATGGTGCGCTATCGACAGCGGCCGACCCGATTCTCTGCCGCCAACGAGCGGCTGCGCATCCGGCTACGCGAGTTGGCCGAACAACGGCGCCGCTGGAAAACTGGGGACAGACGGGACAGACGGGACGTTCCCCCAGCCGGGGGCCCGGGGAACTCCGGGGAACTCGGCGAACTCGGGGACAGACGGGACGTTCCGGGGCCGGGCGGCGAAGAGCTTTCGATGCTCGGCCCTTTTTGGTCAACGGCAATCTAAACTGGCAACGGACCAACACCTATGGAGGCGGCAAGCTGATCGGCACCTACGACCTGGTGCACAACCCCGCCGACGCACCGAACGGCTCGCAGCCGGCAGAGACTCTATACTCATCCCATGCGGCCCGTTAGCATAATCGCCACTGAGCTCAACGAGATTGGCGATATCGCCCGGGTTGTTCAAAGCCTGCTTGCCCAGGAGCCTCCGGCAGCCGAGGTTATCATTGTCGACGGCGGCTCAACCGACGGCACCTGGGAATGGCTGGCCACAGCCGCCGCCCGCGACTCCCGCCTCATTGCCATTCGCGACGAAACCTGCAGCCTCAAGCACTCCAGGGGGCCTGTCTCCCGCGGCCGCAACGTGGCCATCGCCGCCGCTAAATCGTCTATCGTCGCCTGTGCCGACGCCGGATGCACCTATGCACCGGACTGGCTTCGCAATCTTACCGCCCGCATTGCCGCAGGCCAGGCCGAATACGCCCTCGGCGGCGCCTGCCTTGACCCGGCCGGGCACACCGTCTGGGATGTCGCCTCCGCTCCCTTTTTCTCTGTCCGCCTTTCGCCCCTCGAACCCACCAAGTCGTGTACCGCCCGGTCGATGGCCTTTACGAAGGATCTCTGGCAGCGGATCGGCGGATTCCCTGAGCATGTCCTCGTCGGCGAAGACACCCTTTTCGACCTCGAAGCGCGCCGCCAGACCCAACCGGCTTTCGTCTTCAACGCCAAAGCCCTCTACCGCCCGCTCAACACCTTCCGCTCCGCCTGCCGTCAGATGAAGCGCTACGCCATCAGCGACGGCCAGGCGGGAGTGCGCTGGGCGCGCCTCTTCCGCAATTCAGCGCGCTGCCTGCTCCAGTCCGCAGCCTTGATCGCCGCCCACTGGACCCTCCTGCCGCTTCTCTTCGTCTTCCTGCTCGAAGCCTGGTACGCCTTCCATCGCGACTGGCGTTTTCTTCCGCGCTTTGGCTTCAGAGCCGTCCTCGCGCGCTTTGCATTTTCGGCAGTTGTGCCCTGGCTCGTTGCCGTTAACCAGATTCGCGGCCGTTTCAGCGCCAGTCCTCTCACCAACTGGCAGAATCAGGGGCAGGGAACGCCATCGTAGCCTAGAGTCTGTTATTAACTTTCCCGCAGGCAGCGTTGCGAGCGCAAATTCGGTCAGACGAGGCCAAGCCCGCAGGCTTTGGCGGCTCCAAGGTCGAGGGCGAGAACAAAGTATGACCCGATTTTCGCCGCAACCCCCGGGCCCCAAACGCGCGATCTATGCGCGCTTGGGTGGAAGCCGAGGGGCTGGGGCCGGTTTTCCCGATTTCGTTGTCGCTCGTCGCTAGCAGACGCCCGGTATGCGTCACTCCTCGCTTCTAGAACTCGGCAAAACTGGCTCCCAGCGCTGCCTACGCGAAAGTTAATAGCAGACTCTAGCCCAACTTGTCCGCCCAAACTCAGCCAGCGCGCTCCATTAGATCCCTCCAAGGAATCCGTCTTCCGCCTGCATCACTCCGTGCAACCTCGCTCCTCCGAGGTGCATTTGTCTTCGGTTTCATGTGAACGGCAAGAATCAACGGCTCCGCGACACGCTTCACGACTGGTTGAGGCTGCGCTTGCTTACCAGCGCATGATTGAAACCAATCCTTCGCATGCCCAGGCACTCGTCGGAATGAGCCTCCTCGCTCTCGCGGGGGGGCAATTGGAGCACGCAATCCGCATGGCCTCCGCCGCTCTCGCGGTCGATCCCGGCATCGCCGCCGGCTGGATTGCCCTTGGTCAGGCGCTCAAAGCAGCTGGCCGGTTTGCTGACGCCGGCCATGCCTACCATCAGGCTCTTCGTCTCGGCGGCACTGACCCGCTGGCCCGCATGGGCCTCGGCGAGCTGAAGCTCGCGTCGGGCCGTCCCCAGGAGGCTATTCCCGAATTCGAAATCGCGCTCCGACGCCAGCCCTCGCTTGCCTGTGCTCATCTCGGTCTTGGCAATGCCCATGCCATCCTTGGCAACTTCAATCAAGCGATGGATCACTACCGGAATGCTCTCCTTCTGCGTCCCCGCTATGCCCAGGCCGAATTCGCCGCGGGTTTTGCGCTTAATCGACTGGGCCGTGCCCGCGAAGCCGAAACGCGCTATCGTCGCGCCATCGCTCTCAGGCCTGACTATGCCGCCGCCTGGATCAACCTTGGGAGCCTGTTGCGTGAACAGGGCCGCGATCTCGCCGCCGAAGCCGCTCTGGGCCGCGCCATCCGCCTTCGCCCCGACCTCGTCTCCGGCTGGATCAACCTCGCCGCCCTCGAGTGCGAGCGCAAACGCTTTTCCGCAGCACGCGACTGCCTCCGCCGCGCCCTCGCCCTCAATCCCGCGCAGATTGAGACCCTGATCGCATGGTGTCAGCTCCAGCTTGCCGCGCGCGACTTTTCCGGCGCCAGGGAGTGGATTCGCTGGGCCCTCGCCCTCGATGCCAACCATCCTGAAGCCGTGAATCAATTCGGAATCGTCCTCCATAACGAGCGCCGATTCGCAGAGGCCATCGCCATGTTCGAGCGCGCTGAAGCGCTTGGCAGCAAGGGCGCCGCATCCAATCGTGGCAACTCACTCCTCGAACTGGGCCGCATCTCTGATGCGCTTCACGCTCATCGGCGTGCCGCAGACCTCGATCCCGAAAACGCCGGCGCAAAGTACAACCTCGCTCTCACCCAACTCCGTCTCGGTGATTGGCGCCGCGGCTGGCCGGCCTACGAATCCCGCTGGCAATTCCGCGAAGTTCATCGGGTTCCGCGCGTCTTTGCCTGCCCGCGCTGGCGCGGCGAACCCCTCACTGGCCAGCGCATCCTTATCCACGCCGAACAGGGCCTTGGCGATACCATCCAGTTCTCTCGTTATGCCTGCCTTATCGTCGCGCGTGGCGGATTCCCGGTTCTCGAAGTCCAACCGCCGGTTGAGCGTCTTCTCCGCTCGCTTGCCGTCGTTCGCGCCGGGCTGGCTCAAGTTCGCTTGCTCGCCACGCCCCGAAATGACTACGACCTCGAGTGTTCTCTCATGAGTCTCCCGGCAGTCTTTTCAACCACCCCTGAAACCGTTCCGTGGTCCGGCGCCTATCTCGCGGCAGAGCCAGATGAGGTCCACGTCAGGCGCGCACAGTTCTCCAGCGATTACCCCGGCCCGCGCATTGGCATCGCCTGGGCGGGCAACCCGCTCTACCGCGCCGATGCGCAACGTTCGGCGCATCTGCGAACTTTCTTACCGCTGTTTCACTCCATTCGCGCCAACTGGATCTCGCTCCAGAAAGGCGACGCAGTCAATCAAATTGCAACTCTTGAGGTCGCAATTCTGCCTCGCAATACTCACGTCACTAATGGATCCGGCCACGACCGGGACCTGGCTGAAACCGCCGCGCTGGTGGCCACGCTCGACCTGGTCATCACCACCGACACCTGCATTGCGCATCTCTCGGGAGCCATGGCCAAGCCCGTCTGGATTCTCCTTCCCTGGCTCTCCGATTGGCGCTGGATGCAGCAGACAGAGACCACTCCGTGGTATCCCACCGCCCGGCTCTTCCGTCAATCATCTCCCGGCGACTGGCCTGGAGTTCTCGATCGCGTCATCGCTGAACTAGACGCGCTCACCTACTAATCTTTCCGGAGTTGCTTATTCGTCCGATTGCGCGCATCGTTCCTCACTCGTTGTTGACGACAACCCATCCACCGCGTCTATCCGCCAGCCTTCCGCGATCTCTGTTGCGATTCATCCCTCCAGAGATACCTCGGTGAAGGAGAGTTGTGCCAAGGGCCTGCTAACACTACTGAGGCGTCCACCTTAGTAGTGTTAACAGGCCCTGGAGGTGACAATGAATCTGCCCGGTTTCGCGCGCCCCGAATCCGATGCTGCTATACCCAGTAGCCCACGCTTCTTCGCGTCAGTCACGCTTGAATCGCGGACCCTTACCAACCCCTGGGCCATCGGCACTTCCACTGCGGTCAACGGCGCGCTTATTGCACTGTTGCTCATCCTTGGGATCCGAACCACGGCCACGCATTTCTCCCCAGGCGTCTCCCGGGACCACATCAAACTTACCGACTTCCCACTTTTTGCGCCGGTAAATCCTCAAGCCAACAACGGTGGCAGCGGCGGCGGGTCCCACGACCTTATCGACCCAACGCGCGGTAACCCGCCGAAGTACACTACTACGCCACTCCTGCCGCCGCTGGTGCAAACAGTCCTTAATCCCAGGCTCGCGGTCGAGCCGGCGATCGTCATGCAGACAGTCACACTCCCCACTGACCCTTCGCTGCCCAATCTCGGCATGTTGCACTCACCCAATGTGACCATGCTGTCAGACGGCCCAGGCGGTCCGGTTGGCATTGGCACGGGCAAAAACGGTTTGTATGGCCCGGGAAACGGCCCCGGCAACGTTTACGGTCCGGGCGACGGTGTTTATCCGCCCGGCAATGGCGTCAAGGCTCCCGTTCTTGTTTTTGCCCCACTGCCCGAGTTCTCTGATGAAGCCCGGCGTAACAAATATCAGGGAATTTGCATGATCACGGTCGTCATTGACGCTCAGGGCAATCCCCGCAACCCTCAAGTCATCCAGCCGCTCGGCGAGGGTCTCGACGAAAAGGCTCTCGAATCCGTACGCCGCTACAAGTTCAAGCCTGGAATGAAGGACGGACGCCCGGTTGCGACTCGCATCGTTGTCGAAGTCAACTTCCGGCTCTATTAGCCGTTGGCGGTCGACAAGTCACGTTTCATTCCATCGAGTCGCCGAGCGGCGAATGTGTTAAGTATCTGAAATTACAACTTATATCTCAACAGAGTTCGGGAGCCGGATTCGGTGCGAAGATTCTGCTTGACAAATCAAACTCTATAAAATAGAGTACTCCTTATATTGAAGAACTCCACTTGCGCACCCTTATCGAGGACCGTTATGGCGAACACTCAAACAGTCACCGAATCCAGTCCCGCTCCATCCATTCCCTCCGCGCTCCCCCTTCGCGTGGTCTCGCTCGTCAAGCGCTTCGGCCAGACCACGGCTGTGGACGATATCAGTCTTGAGGTTGGAGTTGGCGAGTGCGTCGGTCTCCTCGGCCCCAACGGCGCGGGGAAAAGCACGCTCATCCGTTCGATCGTGGGCCGCAACCTGCCCAATGCGGGCAGCGTGCAGATCTTCGGCCTCGCCGCCGGTTCCACTGGCGCCCGCATGGCGCTCGGCTGGGTTCCGCAGGAGCTCGCTCTATACCCACGTATCACCGCACGTGAAAACTTGGCTTGTTTTGGCCGCTACTACGGTCTTTCCGGCGCCGAGCTTGCCGAAGCAGCTGCCTGGTGCCTCAAATGGGCCGCGCTTGAAGACAAATCCTCCGAGCTCTGCAAAAACCTCTCGGGCGGAATGAAGCGGCGCCTCAACATGGCCGCCGGCCTCATCCATCGCCCCCGTATCGTTCTCATGGACGAGCCCACCGTCGGCGTCGATCCGCAGTCGCGCAACCGCATCTTCGAAATGATCGAGTCGCTCCGCGCCGAAGGCACTGCGATTGTTTACACCACGCACTACATGGAAGAGGCCGAGCGCCTCTGTGACCGCATCGCCATTATCGATCACGGCAAGATCATCGCGCACGGCACCAAGGAATCGCTGGTTCGCAGCGTCTTCGGTCAGCGCAGCCAGGTGCTGGCGCGCTTTTCCGGCGCGCCCTCTCAGATCGCCGCGTGGACCGAAGCTCGCGGCGGCCGCCTCGTTGACTCCACTGCGGAGTTCACTATCCAGGAGTCGTCGCAGATCGGTCTCCTGCTCGAAAGTGCGGCGAGTGCCGGCCTGGCCCTTGAAGACGTCCTAATTCGCCGCCCCAATCTCGAATCGGTTTTCCTTCACCTCACCGGAAGGGAGTTGCGCGACTAATGCATTTCTCCTTCTGCTGCATCCTGAAGCCACGACTGCTCAGTTGCGATTTCCTCAAGGAATCGCAACTTGCCACCTCCTCTGCGAGGACCGCCTATGAAGGAGAAATGCTCTAATGTTCACCATTGCCCGTACCGCATTGCTCGCTCTTCGCCGAGATCGCGCGGCGTTTGTCCTCAGCTTTATCCTGCCGCTCGCGTTCTTTTCCATCTTCGCCGTGATCTTCGGCGGCATGCACGACTCTACGCCTCGTATCAAAGTCATTCTTGTCGACGAAGACAAGAGCGATACTTCCGGCGACCTGGTCCGCGGCCTCTCGCGCGAAAGCTCGCTCAGCATCGCCACCCATCCCGCGCCTGCCGGCAAGAACGCACCCACGCCGCCCGACTACACCGCCGCAACTGCTGAAGCTGCAGTCAAGGCCGGCGACGCTCCCGTCGCGCTCGTCATTCCCCGCGGATTTGGCCAGCATCCTGTTGGTTTCGGTCCCGATTCTGAAGCGGCTCCCCTTCAATTGCTCAACGACTCCAGCGACATCATCGCGCCGCAGATAGTTACTGGCCTGCTTCAAAAAGCCGCCATGACCGCAATGCCGGCGGTAATGGCGCAAGAGGGGATGAAGTACTCCGAACGCTACATCGGCACGTTCACTCCCGCCCAGCGCGCCCAGATGCAGTCAAATATCGAGGCTCTCAAACAGCTCCAAAGCCGCGGTGAAGATTCGTTATCGTCAGGCGCCGGCGGGGCGGTGAGCGGTGGCATCATTGCCGTCAAAGCCCGCTCCGTTGTCGGCGAGAACAAGCGCAACTCGATGATCTCTTTCTACGCGGCTGCCATTGGCGTCATGTTCCTTCTCTTTACTGCCAGCGCCTCATCCGGTGCGCTTCTCGACGAAGCGGAGAGCGGCACCCTCGATCGCGTCCTCAGTTCTCGCATCACCATGACGCGCCTGCTCGCCGGCAAGCTCCTTTTCAACACACTGCTCGCCTTCGCGCAGCTCGTGGCCATGTTTCTATGGGGCTGGGCGGTCTTCAAGCTCGACTTCTTCGACCACCTCGGCGGATTCACGGTGATGGGCCTGGCTACTGCATTCGCTGTCGCCGCCTTTGGGATGCTGCTCGCGAGCGCCTGTCACACCCGCGCTCAGCTTGGCGCGCTTTCCACACTGCTTATCCTCATCATGTCCTCGATTGGCGGCAGCATGTTTCCCCGTTACTTTATGCCGCCCGCCATGCAAAAGGCAGGCCTGCTCACCCTCAACGCCTGGGCCATTGATGGCTTTACCAAGGTCTTCTGGCGCGATCTGCCAATATGGAGCCTTGGCCCCCAGTTGGGTGTGCTGGTGGGCGCGGGCATCGTCCTCTTTCTGGTTGCTCGCCGGGTAGCCCGGCGCTGGGAGCTTGCTTGAACTGCCTCGCCCCAAAGTATTAACTGCACGCAAAGGAGAACCGAAATGAGCTCAAATGATGAAGAAATGGACCTGAAAGAACGCCTCGACCTGATGCAGAAGATGATCGCCGAAGGCCGCCGCAAGCAGGAGAGCTGGGGCTGGACCTTCGTCCTGTGGGGCATTGCGTATTACATCGCGTTCTTCTGGGCGTGGCTCGGCAACTTCGTATACGCCTGGCCCATCACCATGCTCGCCGCTGGCATTCTCACCTTTATCGGGTTTGCGCGTCCCCGGCGCCGGTCTCCTGAGACCACAATGGGCCGCGCTATCGCCTCCATCTGGATTGCAACCGGCAGTTCGATGTTCATCCTGTTTGATGCGATGGGCTTTGGCATGCACCTGGCGGATGCGCGCGTGTTTTTTGCCGCCGCTTCCGCCATGATCGGCTTGGCCAATGCCGCCTGCAGCCTCACGCTCAGGTGGAAAGCGGAATTTATCTGCGCAATCGTTTGGTGGGCCGCGGCAGTGATCGCGTGCTTCGGCAACCTGGTCACGGCTATCGCAGCATTTCTCGCTGCCATATTCCTTTGCCAGATCGTCTTCGGCGCATACATGATGGTGCTCGAGTCGCGGCAGCGCCGGCAGGTCGCTAGCCATGCCTGAACTTCCGGAGCTGAATCCAGTGATACACGGCAAACTGCGGCTGGCCCTGCTCTCGCTCCTCGCCGGTGTCGAGGAGGCTGAGTTCACCTGGCTTCGCGCCAAAACCGGATCGACCGACGGCAATCTCGGCGCGCAATTGATGAAGCTCGAAGAAGCCGGCTATGTCGCCGTGGAGAAGAAATTCGTGCAGCGCAAGCCGCAGACCATCTACCGCATGACCGATGGGGGTCGCGAGGCTCTTCAGGAGTACGTGCAGGCGTTGAAACAACTGCTGGGCGCCGCGATTTGAGGGCGTGCCTTTGCGTACAATTTCCCCCTCCTGCGCTACATTCAAAAAAGAGAAACTGAACCAGTTGGGACGTTGCACCAAAACTGTTGCAAACCGGAGCCGTAACTCCTTTGTTATGAAATCTTCGCCCTCTAACTCCTTTGTTTTCAACGGGTTACGGGAGGGTCTGAGGATATATAAGTGGCTGAAAATAAACCACTTAACCCCTCTACATAGGGGGGAGGGGGATACCCCCAGAATCCTAGCCCGCGACCGACCCCGCAAGCTCATCGCGCACCCGCTCCATAATTCCCAGGTAAAACGCCAGATTGTGAATCGTGTTCAGCGTGCCAGAGAGTGCCTCGCCGGCCTGCATCAGATGCCGGAGATAGGCGCGCGTGTATCTGCGGCACACCATGCAATCGCAATTCGGGTCAGGCGGATTCCGATCCTCGGCGTACTGCTTGTTCTTGATGTTCACCCGTCCTTCGCTCGTGAACAGCAACCCATGCCGCGCCGCCCGCGTGGGCAGAACGCAATCCATCATATCCACACCAAGCTTCGCGTACTGCTCAATCTCGTCGGGATACCCGACTCCCATCACGTATCGCGGATTGTCGCGCGGCAGCAGCGGCAGAACTTCGGAAATCATCTCCAGCGTCAACTCGCGCGGCTCGCCGACACTGAGCCCGCCAATGGCGTAGCCGTCAAACTCCATGTCCACCAGCCGCTCGGCGCATTCGCGGCGCAGATCCGCAAACATGCCGCCCTGCACAATTCCAAGCAGGCTCTGCGTGCGCCCGCCAAACTCATCGCGCCAGACCACGCTCTCGCGGTGCGTCCTGAAGTGGTTAAGCGACCGCCTCGCCCACGCCATCGTGAGCCGCAGGCTCTCTTCAGCGCGATTGCGATCGGCGGGGTATTCGGTGCACTCGTCAAATGCCATGCAGATATCCGCGCCCAGTGCAACTTGAACATCGATCGAATGCTCAGGAGTAAAGGAGTGTGAACTTCCATCCAGGTGCGATCGAAACTGCACCCCCTCGTCGGTGACTTTTCGCAACTGGCTGAGGCTGAAGACCTGGAAACCGCCCGAATCGGTCAGCATCGCGCGCGGCCAACTGATGAACCGGTGCAGCCCGCCCATGCGCCGAATCGCCTCGTGACCGGGCCGCAGATAAAGGTGATAAGTGTTGCCCAGGATGATCTGCACGCCCAGGCTCTCCACGACATCCTGCGCTACAGCCTTCACTGAGCCGGCCGTACCCACCGGCATGAACACCGGTGTCTCTACAACCTGGTGCGGCAAATCCAAACGCGCGCGCCGCCCGCCGAGGGCGCTCTCTGAAAGGATTTCAAGCTTGAGGCTCACCAGAGGATTCTATCGTTCCGGGCGATTCGTCTCTCTTACAAAAGGCAAGTCCCGGTCGTTGCGAACGGCGGGACTACTGTTTGTGCGCCGCGTTTAGATTCACCTGAAATCCCGCCCTCGCTACACTCGGTTGCCCAAGTGTGATCGTCGGCGTCTCCGAAACTTGAATCGCGCGATCGAGCAGATTCTCTCCCGCAGCAAACACCTCAAGCCGGCTGCCGAAGCTGTGCGAACCATATGCATCCAGCCTGAAATACGCATGCAGAAGAAATGTATTCGCGTCATCGTCGTACATACGCCCGCTCACACGGCTCTGCAGGCTCAACGTTCCCAGCCGCGTGTCCGATGCCCGCACATTCAGTGTCGCCAGGTTTCCCGCTACCTCTGGAATCCACTTTCCATAATCGTGCATGCCACGCGAGACCGTTGCGTGGGCATACTGATAACCGCCGTCCACACTCAGCCAGTGCATCGGCGCCACCTCGTAATCCAGAGAAAAACCGCGGCTCTCAATCTGCCCAAGATTCTCACGCATCAGCAGAATCGGCGATGAATTCGGGTTCGTCGTCAGCGCAACAATCGGCCGGTTTACCTCGGTCAGAAAATAGCTCGACCTGATCGCGCCCCACTCCCGACGCGTCGCCAGCCCGGCCTCCCATCCCGTTGCCCGTTCGCTCTTCAAGCTTCCATTCGCCAGCGTCAACTCGTTGCCCACCTGCGTCGCGCGGTACAACTCATTCGGGGTGGGCGCGCGAAACGCCCGGAATCCGCTCGCTGAAATCGCCCAGTGCCCGGCAATCTTGCGTGAAATTCCCATCCGCGGATCGAACAGCGTCTCGTCATTCTGCGGAGGCTGCGTCGCGCTCGGCGTCCAACCGCTCCCGTTCCACTTCAACTCCTGGCCGTCGAAGTTCTGGAACCAGTCCACCCTGCCCGACGCGCTCACCGTCCATCCTCCGCGCATACCCAGCGCCTCAGCGTATCCGCCGCTGTCCCGTTGATGATCGTGCAGATTTGTTACGGCGGCCGTAGAACCAAATGACTGCTCGCGATCCCACACGTGCACATTGTGCACAGCGGCGCCGGCAACCAAGAGCAATCCCGGCCTCAGCGCCTCTTTCCAGTTCAACGCTGCGCCCAGTTCATTATCGGGAACATACGAATACTTTGTGGGTGTCTCGCCGCAACGGTAGGTACACGCCGCATTGCCGAACTTCGGCAGATTTGAGATGCTCGAGAACGTCTGCCTGTACCGCTCATCGCTGCCGTAGAGCCGAAATCCAAGCGCGCTGCCCCTCGCATTCGTCCAGTCCGCGCCGGTTGCATACCGCACCAGTCTCGTCCCATTGAACTGGTATGGTGTCCCGTTATGGCGAAGCTCATTCAATCCGCTCGCCCTCGCGAACAGCCGCAAATCCCCGCTCTCGCGCTCGCCCACCAGCAGCGCATTCTGACTGTGCACATTGCTCGGCTGGTCCACAGGACCGCGTTGATTCGGCGTCTCCTGGATGTACCCATCAGTTCCGATCAGCCCTCCGGCAACAAACCCGCCCCAATTGCCTCGCTTCACCGTCGCCAGGGCGCTCTCATCGTAGGTCTCTTCGCCGCCGTAGGTGCTCCGCATCTCCATCGCCTTGGACAAGGGGCGCGCGGAAATGATGTTAATCACTCCGCCGATTGCGCTCGAGCCGTATAAGTCGCTCGCCCCGCCGCGCACCAACTCCACATCCTGGATCGCCAGTTCCGGCGACTCCTGCCAGTGAATCCAGCCGCCCAGCGGATCGTTCAGCGGCACATCGTCGTTCGTCACGAGCGTTCGGCTCGCCGATGTCGAACCCAGCCCGCGGAGGCTTATTCCCTGCGATGTCGGGTTCGCAACCAGCGAACTTGATCGCCGGAACAGCTCTGCTCCCGGTAACTGCCGCAGCTCATCGTCCAGCGTGATCGCCGCGGTCGTTCGCAGCGTCCTTTGTGTCATTGTCCTCGTAGTTGCCGGGCTCTCAAGATCGCCGAGCGGCGCGCGATAAGCTGTCACCGTCACTTCTTCTGCGATCTGTGCGGGCTCCAGCCTCACCGTCGCCGCCGCCGTCAGCGTCTCGCTTCGCGGTGCAAATCCCTGCGCCGAGATTCGCACCGGGCAGGGAATCGCGCACTCGATCGCTACCTGGCCAGCCTCATCTGATCGCCCTAGCACTTTGCCGTAGCTGCCCGTGATCACGGCCCCAGCCAAAACTGCTCCGCGCGCATCTTCAACTGTGATCCGGATCGGCGCCTGCGCCTGCGCGCGCGTCATTGCGGCCGGCATCAGCGCAAGCCATGCCAGCGCGCCAACAATCGCTTTTAAATACCACAACTTCATTTGTCTGATTCGACTTCCGGGGAAGGCCGGCCCACATCTTCTCCAGTAATTCTTTCACCTTTACGCCCGATCTGGGATCGCGGAGCTGCGGGGCGACTTCGACGAGGGGGACGAGGACAAAGGCACGTTCAATAAAGCGCGGATGTGGAATCTCCAGTCCGGCCTCGCCCAGCATCAAATCGCCGTATAAAAGAATGTCCAGGTCCAGCGTGCGCGGCCCATTCACGATGGCGCTCGCGCGGTCCCGTCCAAACTCCCTCTCAATTCCCAGAAGTGACTCGAGCAATTTCTGTGGGCTCAGCTCCGTCTCCAGAGCGATCACTGCATTCAAGAATCGCGGCTGCCGAGCATAACCTACCGGTGCCGTTGAATAAAGTGAAGAGCGCGCAACCACCGTTCCCAGCTCTGACATTCGCTCTACCGCTGCGGCCAGCGTGGCATCAGGAGGGCCGGCAGGGCTGGGGAGATTAGCGCCCAGTGCAATATAGGCAATTGTCATGCAGCTCCAGATTAACGCGGGGCAGCTTCTGCGCCGCCCCTACGGGGCTGACCGAGATATGTAGGCCTGCTTACCCCACGCCGAGGCGCGGGGCTAACTTCCTTTGCGCCTACGGCGCGCCGCCTGCATGGGCTGAATTAATGGCGACTTCCTCGCTCAAACGGAGCTTGAATGGGGCACCAGCAAGCAGGGCGCATCAATCCTCGCGCAGTGCCTGCATCGGTTGAATCGACGCCGCTTTCCGCGCCGGAATGAAGGCTGCAACCAGTCCGACGAACGCCAGCGCGGCTGCCACACACAAATAAGTAGAGAGGTCTGTCGGTTTCACATGGTAAAGGAAGCTCTCCACCAGCCTTCCCGTGGCGAATGCCAGGATCAATCCCGCTGCGAGTCCAACGCCGATCAGCACTGCCCCCTGGCGAAGCACCATTTGCGCCACACTGGCCCGGGTTGCGCCCAGCGCCATGCGCACGCCAATCTCGCGGCGCCGGTAACTCACCAGTTGCGACAGCACACCGTAAAGTCCCGCGATCACCATTGCTACTGCCAGGCCGGCAAACGAGCCCACTAAATAAAGTCCCAGCCGCTGGCTGAAGGTGTTCTTATCCACTCCTTCCTGCATGGTTTGAAAGCTGTCGAGCGCGTATCCCGGCGCCACGCTGTGGAAGACGGCGCGCATTTGCGGCGCTACCGGTATGTTGCCATGGGTCTTCACCACAAAGGTGACTCCGGTCTTCAAGAGCGCCTGGTAGAAAAGCGACGTTGTAGGAATCTGTTCCTGCGGAATCATGAGGAACGGCAGCGGCGGCGCGCCGACGTTCGAGTCTACCTGGTCCCCAAGCACTCCCACTATCGTGTAGGGCTGGATCATTCCCGTATCTTTCCCGCCCAGGTCGATCTGTTTCCCGATCGGGTCCTTCCCCGCAAAATACGCTTTTGCAAACGTCTGGTTGATCACCACTACGAATTGCGTCGATGCAGTGTCGCTGTCTTCGATCGTCCGTCCGCGAACGAGCGGCGTGCCGAAGGTCCGCGCATAATCCCCGCTGATCGCCGTTACTCTCGTCTGCCACGGATTCTTCGGGTCCTTCGCTTGGCCCAGAATATCGAAGCTGCTCCCTAAGTTCATTCCCCCAAGTGGCACCGCCGTTACCAGCGCGGCGTCTTCCACGCCGGGCGATTGCCGGATGCGATCGAGAACCGGCATGTAAACAAGAGATGCAATTGATGCCTGCGCATTCGCCATATCCGTTGAAACTGCCATCGCTGAGAATCCCGCTGCGTCGGCGGGCATTGCCGAGAACGTAGTCAGGTGCGCAGTCTCAAAGCCGAGTTGCGCCTTTTCAAGATTCCATAGGGTCCGGAAGAGCAGCCCTGCGCCCACTAGCAGCACTGTAGAAAGTGCGACCTCGACAGCCACCAGGATGCCCGAGATCTTGCCGCCCGCCGACCGGGAACCCAATCCCCGCGAAGCTGCCTGCAGCGCGACTTGAGGATTGGAACGCGCTACCAGCAGTCCCGGCAAGAGAGACGAGAGGATAGTCGTCACGGCAGCGATGGCCGCCAGTGCAAAAACAATGGTCCAATGGATTGAAATCGCATCGGCGCGGGGAATGGTGTCGTCAGGCAGCTTGTGGACCGCGGCAACGGCGAGCTGGGCCAGAATCACGCCCACCAGGCAGCCCGCGAAGCTGAGCATGAATCCCTCCGCCAGTAACTGACGCATGAGCCGAATTCGGCCCGCGCCCAGTGCGGACCGTACCGCAAATTCCTGCCTGCGTCCAAGGCAGCGCGCGATCAGCAGGTTTGAAACGTTTGCGCAGGCAATCAACAGCACCAGCCCGAGCGCCGCAAAAAGCCCAATCAGAACCGGACGAGCCGATCCGGTCAAGAGCTCCTGATATGACCAGGCGTTCAACGTCGTAATCGAATCGCTTTTCGTGTGCGGGATGCGTGCAGCAATCGCCTTCAGCTCCTGCTGCAGCTGGCCCAGATTGGCCCCGTCGCGAAGCCGGCCGACCACCAGGAAGAAGTCGTATCCGCGATCCTTCAGCATCTCAGCCGTGGGTTGCAAGGGCAGCCAAAGGCCCTTTTGCAAATCGGGTCCCATCGAGTCGGGAAAGTGAAAAGCCGCCGGCATCACGCCTACTACAGTCCGTGCCTGTCCGCCGATCCTTACCGCGCGACCCACAATTCCCGGATCGGCATGAAATGTGCCCCTCCACAGTCCTTCTGAAAGAATCACAACCTGCGGCCCGTTTTGCTCGCCTTCTGCGGCGGTAAAAGTTCTTCCCAACAGCGGCTTTGCGCCAACCAGTGAAAGCAGGTTTGGCGTTACGCGGGGCGCTACAACGCTCTGCGACTCGTCCGATGTCTCAACCACACTCACGTCCTCTGAGTAACCGGCGACCGATTCAAGCTGGTGCGATTGCGAACGGATATCGCTGTAATTGAGCCACGAAGTCGACCCGAAACTGGGACCGTTATTAGGAGGACCAATGAATACCAGCTGTTTCGAGTTCGGATAAGGCAGGGGCCGCAGCAGCACGCTTTCAACCACGGTAAAGATAGCGGTGTTCGCACCAATGCCAAGCGCCAGAGTCAGGATCGCCAGCAAGGCCATCCCTGGAGTCTTGCTCAGTTGCCGAAAGGCAAAGCGCAAATCATAGATCAAGGTGCCCATCCGGACCTCCATGACAGAAGTATTCCACTATTTGGCAGCAATTCTTACACCACGCAGCCTCCGGTTCCAAACGCTTGATTCTCCAGAGGGTTTCGAGACCCGCGCAGCGAGCGCCGCAGTCCATCCTCGTTCGATAGCGAGACCGGATGTTCAAAAACGAACAGGCGAGCCCGCATCGCAGTTGATACGCTTCACCTGCTGCCGCTGCCTGCCTGGACGCTGATGAACGGCAGGCGTTTCTGGTAGCATCTCTCTTCGGAGATTCCTATTTATGGACACACTCGGCAGTGCTTCGCTCGGCGCGCGTCGCAATGAAGATATTGCGCTCGACCTATTGAAATTCGTAGCCGGAACGGTGGGCGTCGGCCGTCCGGCGACCCCATCGACCGGCTTCAGCGGATCGGCGCCGGCCAAGCCCGAGGAGCACGTCAGCCAGCTCCTCGAGCTCTACGGCCGCTGCCTCAAGGCCGTTCAGGGAGAATCCCCCGAGGCGCCACAAGAGAAAGAGGCCGCGCAATAACCAGTGCAAGCCAGCTGCGCGTTGCCGTTGCCGGCGCGGGCGCATTCGGCCGCAACCATCTCCGCGTCTATCGCGAACTGGAATCGGCCGGTGAGGGGGTCGCGCTTGTTGCCGCCGTCGAGCCCGATGCGGCTCGCGCACAGCAAGCCGCCTCGCAGTACCGGATCCCTGTCTTTCCCTCAGTCGAAGAACTCCTCGCCGCCGACCTGAATCTCCACGCAGCCAGCGTTGCCGTGCCCACCGTCCATCATCACGCCGTCGCCACTTTGCTCCTCGACGCCGGCATCGACCTGCTTGTCGAAAAACCCCTGGCCACAAATCTCACCGAAGCCGACGACCTCATCGTCCGTTCCGAAAATGCCGGTCGCATCATCCAGCCCGGCCACCTTGAGCGCTTTAACCCCGCCGTTCTCGCCGTTGCCCAGCGCCTCACGCGGCCCATGTTTTTTGAGGCGCATCGCCTCAGCGTCTTTACGCCCCGTTCTCTCGATGTCGACGTCGTTCTCGATCTCATGATCCACGACCTCGACATCGTTCTCACCTTCGCCGCCTCACCCGTGCGCGAAGTGCGCGCCGTCGGCCTGCCCATCCTCTCGCCCAAAGTCGACATCGCCAACGTCCGCGTCGAGTTCGAATCCGGCTGCGTGGCCAACTTCACCGCCTCCCGCGTCTCCACCGAGCGCGTGCGCAAGCTTCGCTTTTTTGAGCCGCGTCAGTACGTCTCCATCGACTACGCCCGCCGCGACGTTCTCGTCATTCGCATGGATGACGCATCGTCCGCCGCACCTTCCAATCCGCTCGCCGCGCTGCCGCCGCACATCCGCGCCGCCATTCCTCCACCTATCGCCGCCGCGCTCGCGGCTGGCAAACTAGACCTCGGAAAACTCGATCCCACCCTCATCTCCCAATTCGCCGCCGCAGCCGGAATCGACCCCGCTGTCATCGTGCAGTTCGTCGCGCAACTCGGCGGTCCCGCAGGCCCGGCGCCGGGCCTCAGCTTCGCCAAGCCTGAAGTCGCGCCAGGCGAGCCTCTCCGCCTCGAGATCCTCTCGTTCCTCGACGCGGTCCGCAATCGCACCCAGCCCAAAGTCACCGCGCACCAGGGCCGCGCCGCTCTGGCTCTCGCCCTTGAAATCCAAGCCACCATGGCCGCTCACGCGGAACCCGCAGGACTGGGCGACTTTTTCCACCCCGGCGCGTAATCGCACATTGCATAAAAGAGACCTCCCGGTCTTTTTGTCACGAGCCTGATAAGCCCCGGTGGTACCATGCCTGCGAGGAGAAGAACATGACCCTCGGCGAGTTTCTAGGCAAACAATTCATCCGCGTCATCCAGTGGAACGAAACTGAAGATGGCGTGCTGGTTTTTCGCTACCCCATGCAAGACATGGAGATTGAGAACGGCGGCCAGCTCACCGTTCGCGAGACCCAGATGGCAGCCTTCATCAACGAGGGCAAAATCGCCGATGTCTTTGGCCCCGGCTTGCACACGCTCAACACGCGCAACCTGCCCATCCTCACCGATCTCATGAACTGGAGCAAGGACTTCGAATCGCCCTTCAAGTCCGATGTCTACTTCTTTTCCACGCGCCTCCAGATCGACCAGAAGTGGGGCACGGCCACCCCGGTCACTATTCGTGACAAGGAGTACGGTGCAGTGCGGCTGCGCGCCTTCGGCAACTACGCGTATCGCGTGGCCGACCCGCGCGTCTTCTTCACCCAGGTGAGCGGCACCCGCCAGGTTTACCTCGCCGCCGACCTCGACAACCAGCTACGCACCATGATCGTCGAGCGCATGGCCGGCGTATTCGCCACCAGCGATGTCACCTTCCTCGACATGGCTGCCAACCAGGCCGCCTTGGCCGATAAAATCGCCGACGCCGTCAAGCCAAGCTTCTCCGCGCTGGGTCTCGACCTGAACCAGTTCGTGGTGGAAAGCATCTCGCTCCCTGACGATCTTCAAAAGGTCCTCGACCAGCGCATCGGCATGGGCATGGTCGGCGATGTCGGCCGGCTGACCCAGTTTGAAGCCGCGGAATCACTCGAAGAAGCCGCGCAGAACACCGGTGGCACTGCCGGAATGGGCGTCGGACTAGGCGCAGGCGTCGCCATGGCCCAGGCATTTATGGGACAGGCAACTTCCCCCGCCTCAGTTCCAGCCGCCGCAGCCTCGGCTCCGGCAGCAACCGGTGCCAGGTTCTGTATCGAGTGCGGCAAGCCTGTCCCGGCAGGCGCCAAGTTCTGCCCGGTGTGCGGTAAGCACCTATGAACTGCCCATCCTGCGGCGCCCCAATGCGGCTGACCAGCGGCAACGCAAGCTTGCGCTGCGATTACTGCCACAATGTGATCATTGCCCAGGCCGACGATTCGGGAATTCAGTTTCTTGACGAGGTGGTGGGGCTCAACTGTCCGGAGTGTGCGGTCCCGCTGTGGGATGCCACAATGGCGGGAGCGCAGGTTCAAGCCTGCAAACAGTGCCACGGGCAGCTGCTGAAGATTGGCTTCATCGAAGGGCTCATCGAACAGTTGCGCGCCGTCCACCCGGAGACCGAGACTCCTCCGCCAGTGAACCCGGATGATTTGCAGCGCAAGTTGGCTTGCCCCCAGTGCCACCAACACATGGAATCGCACTACGATTTCACTGGAGGGCACACAGTAATCTTTGACTGCGAACGGTGCGAGGTGAACTGGCTGGAAGGCGGCGCCTTGATGCACATGGTCCGTGCTCCGCGTGAAGACGAATCCGCAGGCTACTGACAAAACGGCCGCTGGAACCCGATTTCCGGCGGCCATCCCAATGCGCGCCCGTTCGCCTTACGCAATTCCCAGCACCCGGTTCAGGAACCCCACAATGTACTTCCACACCAGGTAGTAGCCTGCCAGCGCGCCGGCGAAGCAGACAGCGATCCATGTGTAGGGAATCGTGATTACGTGAAACCAAGTGACGCTGTTGTCGCCCAGAGCAAGCAGACCAAGGCAACTGGCCATGGTTGCTCCTGCCGGCATGAGCAGAAACGGCAACAACGCGCCGTGCACTCCGAGCGGCTGATGAATCCGTCCGTGCGTGGCCAGCCAAGCCATATTCCACAGCCCCCACAGCGCCGGCACCAGCGCCATTGGAAACACAAGCCCCCGTTCGAATGGAAACGGCATCTGCATCGACAATCGCACCACAATGAACGCAGTGAGCAACAATGGCAGTATCAGCGTCGGAATAAACACCCCCGCCAGATAAGCCCTCAAATACGGATGCGTATTCATAACCCCTCCCTTGCTGTTCAATCCTCAGTCCCTAATCCCTTAGTCCCTGGTTCTCTCACAGGTAATACAGAAACACCGGAATCGCGGTTGGAAACGTTGCCGCCAGCGCGACCAGCCCCGCCGCCAGAGCCCAGTCAAACCAGGGAACCCTGGCCGGCTCGCGGTCCATCCTCCGCAGAACATCCGGCCACAAATCCCGCCTCGGCTCCGCATCTTCTGCGATGCGCGGCACCGCGGCCTTCAGCAATTCCTCTATCCGTTCCGATTCGTGGTTCAAATTGTGGTTCATCTCGGTCATGGTCTGATTCCCTGCTGTTCCAGGTCCTTTCTCAGTAATCTCAGCGCGCGAAACACGCGCAACTTAACCGCGGTTGCGGTGATTCCCAGCGCCTCCGCAATTACCTTGTGCGGCTGCTCTTCCACCACCGCTAGCACTGCGGCCACGCGCAGCTTGGGCGGCAGCCGCGTAAACGCTTTCGCGGTTTTTGCGCGAATCTCCGCCCGAACTCCCGGATCGCTCGCGCCCCCGGCCGTCATGGTTGCCTCCATCTCGGGAGTGATATTGCTTTCCGGCTTGCGAGCGCGCAGCCAATCCAGCGCCACATGAGTTGCAATTCTCCGCGCCCACGGTTCAAATCCCCGCGCCGCGTCGAATCGCGCGTGAGCCCGGTAGATTTTCCAGAACGCCTCGGACGTCAGATCTTCAGCCGTCCCCGCATCGCGCACAATGCGCAGAATCCAGCGGTACACTGAGGCCTGCTGTTCGCGGAATAGCGCTTCAAAAGCATCCGCATCGCCCTGCCGGAACCGGTGCAGTACGCTCCTCGAACTCTCCGGCATTCTTGCGTCCCTTCTACCTGTACATTACGGCTTGGTCTCTGGAAGGGTTACATTCTATTCCTCGTCTCGCATAAAGCGATTTTCCGGGCACCATTCCCAACTTGACAGCCAACCTGCCCGTCTCTTAAATTAGCCCCGGTTGCTGTAAAGGTTTTCTGCCGTTTTATAAGCCCGCGGGCCAACCATTCGTCACCTTCGAGGGGAATCATGAAAAATCAAACACGTCTGGCTGCGATTGCCGTCGTTGCATTTGGAACTCTGTTGAGCGCCTTGGCGCAGGATACGTCGAAACCTGCGTATCTCGATACCAACCTGACCCCTGAGCAGCGCGCCGCCGATATCGTCCATCGCTTGACCCTGGAGGAAAAGGCCAGCCAGCTTGTGAATCACTCGCGCGCCATTCCGCGGTTCAACATTCCTGCGTATGACTGGTGGAGCGAGGCTCTCCACGGCGTCGCAGTCGGGGGAGTCACCGAGTTTCCCGAGCCCGTCGGCCTCGCCTCCACATTCGATACACCGCTCATTCACTCGATGGCTACGGTCATCGGCACCGAGGCACGCGTCATCCACGTGCAGGCCGCTCGCTCCGGAGGCGCCTTGTTCTTCCACGGCCTCGACTTCTGGGCTCCCAATCTCAATATCTTCCGCGACCCCCGCTGGGGCCGCGGCCAGGAGACCTACGGCGAAGATCCTTTCCTCACCGGCCGCATGGCCGTCGCCTTCGTCACCGGCATGCAGGGCGACGACCCGAGTCATTACCGCGTGATCTCCACGCCCAAGCACTTTGCCGTCCACTCCGGCCCTGAGCCCACGCGCCACTTCGCTGACGTCGACGTAACCAAGCACGACGAATTGGACACCTATCTGCCCGCCTTCCGCGCCGCTGTTACCGAGGGCCACGCCGGCTCGGTCATGTGCGCATACAACGCCGTCAACGGCCAGCCAGCCTGCGCCAACGAGTTCACGCTCATGGATCAGCTTCGCAACAAGTGGGGCTTTCAGGGCTACGTTGTCTCGGACTGCGGCGCTGTGGGGGATATTTATAGCGGCCATCATTACCGCTTCACTCAACCCCAGGCCTCGGCCATCTCGCTCATACGCGGCATGGACAACGAGTGCATCACCAGCGGCGACGACGTGAAGGGCGACCGTGACTACCACTCTTATATCGACGCGGTGCAGCAAGGCTACCTGCCCGAAAGCGCCGTCGACACGGCCCTCATCCGCCTCTACACCGCGCGCATAAAACTTGGCATGTTCGATCCGCCCGACATGGATCCTTACAGCAAGATCGATGAGAAGGAACTCGCCAGCCCCGAACACCGCGCCCTGGCCCGCAAGGTCGCTGAAGAATCCATGGTGCTGCTCAAGAATGACGGAGTCCTCCCGCTCAAGCCGGAGGTAAGGAACATCGCCGTCGTTGGGCCGCTGGCCGACCAGACCCGCGTTCTGCTCGGCAACTACAACGGAACCCCCGACAAAATCGTCAGTGTCATGGATGGGCTCAAGGCCGAGTTCTCCAGCGCCAAGATCACCTACGTGCCCGGCACCCAGTTCCTGAACCAGCATGGCGATCCCTTGCCCGCCAGCCTGCTCACCACGCCTGACGGGAAGCCTGGCCTCAAGGCCGACTACGGCCAGGGCTTCCGGCGCGAGGCAAATCCCACGCCACTCACCTCGCGCGTCGAGCCCGCTGTCGACCTCAGCGCCGACAGTCTTCCGGCCGAAGCCAAGGGCAAAACACCGCTCATGGTGCAGTGGTCAGGCTTCATCAATCCCGCTGAAACCGGCGACTACCTGATCGGCATCAAGGCCAACGGCTTCGCCATGGTAACCGTCGATGACAAGCGCGTTGCCCAGCAGTTCGGTGACGGAAGCCGCATGGGCAAAGTCCACCTGGAAAAGGGCCACAAGCTCGGTATCCATGTCACCTACGGCTTCGGCATGATGGGCGCCAACAGCAAGCCCTCGGCCAGCCTTATCTGGGCCAAAGTGGTGAACGGCGCCTCGCCTGAAGCGGTTGAGGCCGCTCGCAAGGCTGATGTCGTTGTCGCCGTCGTGGGCATCACCAGCGAGCTCGAGGGCGAAGAGATGCCCGTCACCGAGCCCGGCTTTCTTGGCGGCGACCGCACCAGCATCGACCTGCCTGAACCTGAAGAAGAGCTCGTCCAGGGCGTCGCAGCCGCCGGCAAGCCACTCGTGGTCGTCCTCATGAACGGCAGCGCCCTCGCCGTCAACTGGGAGAAGGATCATGCCGACGCCATTCTTGAATCCTGGTACTCTGGCGAAGAGGGCGGCACCGCCATCGCCGAGACCCTCAGCGGCAAAAATAATCCCGCCGGCCGGCTGCCCGTCACCTTCTACACCGGTATTGACCAACTGCCGCACTTCGAAAACTACTCGATGGAGAACCGCACCTACCGCTACTTCCGCGGTAAGCCGCTCTTCCCGTTCGGATACGGCTTGAGCTACACGAAGTTCTCCTATAGCGACCTCAAGCTGCCATCGGCGCCCATCAACGCAGGCGATTCGCTCGATGCCGAAGTCACCGTAACCAACGCCGGCTCTCTTGCCGGCGACGAAGTGGCCGAACTCTACCTCAAATTCCCGAACGTGGCCGGCGCGCCGCGCATAGCATTGCGCGGATTTAACCGTGTTCACCTCGAACCCGGCGCTTCAACCGAGGTGAAGTTCACACTTAAACCGCGCGACATGAGCATGGTGACCGAGGCTGGTCAACCCATCGTTGCCGGGGGCGCTTACACGGTCACGATCGGCGGCGGCCAGCCCGACACCGGCGCTCCGACTGTCTCCGGCACCGTCAACGTCAGCGGGACAGTGGATATACCGGAGTAGCTTGCAGCCGAGCTACTCAACTGATGCAACGAGCCCCGCATTTAAATGCGGGGCTCAGTTTTTGCCTCTTAGTTCGCCGGGCTCGATCCAGCTGCAATTTCTTTGAACTTCAGATACACCGCATTCGTCCAGCCAAACCCGATCACGTTCTCGGTGTATCCCACGCCCACCTTCACCTGCGCGTTTCCCGCGACCACGTTGTACTTTTCGCGAATGGTCCCGTCTGCCGCAAATCCCGCATCCACGGTCTCATCGAAGTGCTTCGCAATCCGTGCCGCATCGGCCCTGAATCCGAATGCTTGAAGCCCCGCGACTGCCAGCCAGTTTGTGGGCGCCCACCCGTAGGGCTCATCCCACTGCAGGCCTGTGTTGGTGTTGCTCGTCGCCAATCCTCCCGGCCGCTCAAACACGCTCAGCTTGGCCTCAATCTGGTCGGCCTCTTCGCGCGTGGCCGCTCCCGCCCACAGCGGATACAGAGACGTGATAAAGGCATAATCCGATCCGCGCGCGTGCACAAAATCGTAATCGGCAAACACGCCTTCCCTGGGCCGCCACAAGTACCGCTGCATCGCCGCATACCGCCGATTCGCCACAATGTCCCAGTGTTCCGCATCCTTTGGATTGACGAGCAGGTGCGCGAAGTGCGCCATATCGCGCTCATATCGATAAAGCAGGCTGTTTAGGCACACTGGCGCATAGTGGTGCGCCGCCCCCGAGAACGGCCCGAATCTGTCGCTGGTATCGAATCCCGATTCGCGCATTGCCCGGTCGCCCTCGTAGAAATCCCTGCTCAGCCGGTACCCCCCGAACCACGCCTTCATGCACACCACGCTTGCTTTCACGTCGCAGCTCGCCAGCTTCATTCGTCCAGTCTCCGCCGCATCGGGATGTTCCGATCCCTTCACCAGGAACGCATTTCCCGCCGGAGTTGGGTGCTCCACCAGCGCCTTGATCACATCCACGTAGTACATGCTCGCATCGGCCATCTCAGGCACCGGCCCCGAGCCGTAATCGTAGTACCGCGCCAGCCCGGTTACGCCAGCCTTGTGTTCCGGTCGCGTCCACGTCGAGTAATCTTTTTTGGAAACTTCATATGCGTGGGCCAGCCACTCATTCGCCTCAATGCGGCCCTGCGGCGTGGCCGCAAAACTCGCCTTGTTCTCATACACCGCGCGAATCATCGAGGTGAGGAACGGCGGCTGCGAACGGGTCAGATAATACGTGCGATTCGCATTCAGCACTCCTCCGTAGTGCTCTACCTCGAACAGAAAGTTGTCTACCATCCCTTTGGCCAGCGCTTCGTGATGATCTGCCTCCAGTCCAAGAAGAATAAAGAAACTATCCCAGCCATACATCTCGTTGAATCGCCCGCCCGGCACCACGTATGGATTGGGAAGATATAGCAATCCCTGGGTCGCGAGCTCCTGCGGCATCAGGTCGCCCAGTTTCCCAATCTTTCTGGGCAGATTCATCACGCGCGCGTGGCACTTCTCTTGCAGCGCTCTTACTTCAGCGGGAACCGCAATCTCTGCCGGCAGGTATATTACCGGCGTCCCATTCACTTTGGGATCGGCGAGCGCCCCGCAATCGCTTTGAGACCTTGTCAAAGAATCCCAGCTTGCGTGAATGTAATTGAGCGTTGCCGCCTGATCCGGAACCCTCGCCACGGGAGCCTGCGCGCCCGATGCAGCAACGCCGGCGATGAAGATCGCCAAAGACAGACTTCGCAAATGACAGCTAAAACAATTCCTGAAACAACTCATTGGTGAGTTCCGCTGCTCCAAGGTATTTTGTATCGCGCGCTGCAACATGCTGCGTTGAATTTCTTTCTCGTGCGCTGGAACAGTTTATCGCGCCTTGGTGTCTACATGAGCACAGTGGTTCTGATCGGGATGAGCGGCGGTCCTTGATTCCCGCGCCTCGCGCCACATCAGGCGCGGTGCGGCTACGCGCTATCGCGTCCGCACAACCCCGCGCCCCCGATGGCGCCGCTCAATACACGCATCGGGAGGCACGCCATGTTTGAAGACTCCACGTTCGACTCCACCGGAAAGATCCGCACCCGCAGCCGCAGTTGGATGCTGGTAACCTTTGTCCTGAACGCATCCGTCCTGCTGGCGCTCATCCTCATTCCCCTCATCTACCCTGAGGCCCTTCCGCGCATGGCCAGCATTATGCTGATGGAAGCGCCGGCTCCTCCGCCCGACGCTCCCAAACCGCAGCCTGTCCCGCAAAACGCCGTCGTCGTTCAGCGACAGTTTGATCTGTCTACCTTCACTGCGCCACCGAAGATCCCAACGCACATTGACTACGCACCAGCGCCTGAGGTTTTTCGATCCGTTGGAGACTGGGGCGACGTCGCCAGCGGCAACAGCGCAAGTCCCGACAGTCCCTTTAACGGCGAGCATCACATGACCGTCGTCGAGTCAAGACCGAGGGGCCCGACTGCAGTGCCGTCTGTCTTGATGGAAGGTTTGTTACTCCACAAGGTCATCCCCGTATATTCGGCGATCGCCAAAGCCACACGCACTGAGGGCACCGTTGTGTTGCAGGCCACGATTTCCAGGACCGGTACAATCGAGAATCTTCACGTCGTCAGTGGATCGCCTTTGCTCGCACAGTCCGCTTTAGATGCGGTTGCCCAGTGGCGCTATCGCCCGTATCTTCTCAACGGCCAGCCGGTCGAAGTTGAAACCACGGTCAACGTGGTCTTCAGACTCAACTGAAAGCAGAGGAGCGCCAGAGGCCGAACAACCAGCTCGTCCAAGGCGAAAGGGTGGGAACGCACAAGCCACGAAAAGCTGGCTGCTGGCGCATCCCCGTCTCCATCGGCGAAAATGATCTCCGCTATGAGAGACTTCTCCCGCCGTGATTTTATGAAGACCGCCTCCGCCGCCACATTTGCTGCTGCCGTAGTACCGCAATCGATCGCCGCCCAGGAAGCCGCCACACTCTCGCGCACCCGCGTGTTCGTTGCCTCCGGCGCGCCTGACGGCATCCTCGCCTACGACTGGGATCCGGCAACGGCTGCGCTCGCGCCCGTCGGCGTCGCGGCAAATGTCCCAAATGTCGACTGGCTCTGCTTCGCTCCGGACAGGAAATACGTTTTCGCCGCCTGCGAGATCGATTCCTTTGACGGCAAGCCCGCCGGCGAAGTCGCCAGCTTCCAGCTTGACTCGGGCGAGCTCAAACCACTTTCGGCGCGCCCCTCAGCCGGCGTCGGCACATGCCACGTAGCCGTTGACTCAACCGGCCACACGCTCATCGCCGCCGATTATATGGGGGGCAGCGCCGCCAGCTTCCGCATCTCCGATGGCAAACTCAGCGAGGCCGTCTGGACCGAGCGCTACAAATACCACGGCCCCAACGCCGAGCGCCAGGAATCCGCCCACGCCCACTTCGCGTCCTTCTCGCCCGACAATCGCTACGCCTACATCAACGACCTCGGCGGCGATTCGATACACATCTATCGCCTCGACCCGGCGACCGCCATGCTCGCGCCCACGGGGACCTACACTGCGCCTCCCGGTTCGGGACCGCGAACGCTTCACTTCCATCCCAACGGCCACACAGCGTATTCGGTGAATGAGCTTCTGTCTACGGTCGATGTTCTTGAATGGCGTTCAGCCGACGGCAGCTTTTCGCTCGTCAAGCGCATCGAGCTGCTACCTGCGGGCTACCACGGCCCCACCCGCGCCTGCGACACCGTCATCACGAAGGATGGCCGCTTTGTCTACTTCGCCAACCGCGATAACGATTTTCTCTACGCCTTCTCCGCCGATCCCAAGATGGGCGCGCTCACGCCCATCGGCCGCTCAAACTGCGGAGGCAGAACACCGCGCAACTTCACGCTTGATCCCACCGGGCGCTGGATGCTCGTCGCCAATCAGGACTCGAATCTAATCAGCGTCTTTGCCCGCGACCCCGAAACCGGCAAGCTCGCCGGCGAAGGCAAAAGCTACAACGCCCTTGCCCCCATGTGCATTTTGTTTGCTTGAGATTAGCGGGTATCAGATCCAGAGACTGCAGAAAAATCATTCGGCTCAGGGAGTTCTAGAAAAACGTCCCTCAGGGGCTAAAGCCCCGAGTCATCTTGCGGCCTTTATTGGCACGACTGAAGTCGTGCCCTTGTTACAAAGCCTCGTTGGCTTGTGCCTTGTCGAGTTCTTCCGTAGCCTGTTACACCCCAGCCAGCACCGGCGCGCCAACCGCTTCGTCCGCGCTCCCTTCCGGCGCCGGCTCGGCTACCGGAATGTGCGCCAGCTCCCACGCTGACCGGTCTTTCAGGAGCCGCGCCACAAACGCTGTGTGCATCGCGTGTCCGGCGCGTTCCGCCACCACGTGGCCCTCAATCCGCTTGCCCGCGAGCGCCAGGTCCCCGATGAGGTCCAGCACCTTGTGCCGCACGTATTCATCCTCGAAGCGCAGCGGCCCGTTTTCAGGACCCTGTGCGCCAAGAATAATGGCATTTTCGCTGCTGGCGCCGCGGATGAGTCCCATATCACGCAGCTTCTGCTCGTCGGCCTTGTAGCCGAAGGTTCGCGCCGGCGCAATATCCTGGCCGTACAGCTCAGCAGCCAGGTCTACGCATGTCTTTTGCTTTCCGATTGGCGCTGGGAATTCGATGGCATACGAAATCCGGTACCCCGATCCCGGGTACACGCCGATGAACTTATTCCCCTCGCGCACCTCAACGGGCTTGAGCACCCTGATTGTCTCGCGCTTGCGTCGCTGCACCCTGATCCCCACGCCCAGAAATGCTTCCACGTAGGGCGACGCGCTTCCGTCGAGGATCGGCAGTTCCAGGTTGTCGAGCTCAACAATGACGTTGTCGATTCCCATTCCGATGAACGCCGAAAGCAGGTGCTCGGTTGTCGAAATCAGCACGCCTTGCCGCATCAAGCTGGTAGCGTAGCTCACCTTGGCCACGTTTCGGCCAATGGCAGGAATCTCAAAATTGTCCAGATCTGTTCGCCTGAAGACAATGCCTGAGCCGCCCGGCGCAGGTAGCAGGCGCATTGTTACGGGGGCTCCGGAGTGTAGCCCTACGCCCGCGAATTCGAGCGGACCTTCAATAGTCTGTTCCAGGTGTGCCGATTGAGCCAAATACTTCTCCATGAACCGGTTGCGGTGGCCCACGCCCTCCAGCGACGACCTTGAAACGCCCTGCAAACCAGTTCCTGAGGTACGATTGCTACCGCTGCCCGATTCGTCTGCGCGAATCTACGGCAGAAAACCAAAAAGCCGATCTGCGGCATTCGGGGTCCACCCCGAAACCCTTCCAACAAGGAAGATTAGACGCAATCCAGTTTTTCGTCCTGTGGCATTTTTGCCACACTCTGTCCAAATGTGCCGTTGCGCATCGTGGCATTGAAAAGACCACAATCGAGCTTGGAGCGGCATTCTTCCCCGCTTCGTCCACACCTTCAACAGGGCAGGGAACGCCACCCTCCAGCGTAGAATGCCTCTGTTGCATTCACTCTATTTACTCGCGGAGCGCCGGTGAGCACCGTGCCAGGCAAACTGGAATTGATCGTTGGGCCCATGCGCAGCAACAAGACGGCCGAGTTGCTGCGCCGCATTGAGACCCGGCGGGAATACGCGCACCAGTACGTTATGCTACTCAAGCCTAGCGCCGACACCAAGGCCGCTGCTGGGCTGGTGGAGAGCCGTAACCCAAATGGTTGTGGCAAGATGCAAGCGGTCGACTTTTATTCATCCGACCCCTGGTCGGTGCTGCCGGTCATCGCTGCCGCCGAGCAGAAAATCGGCAAGCGCATCGAGTGCTTCGCCATCGACGAGGGCCAGTTCGTCTCAGACCTTTTCCTTTTTACCAAGCGGCTGCTCGAAGCCGGCCACGATGTGATGGTCTCGGGCCTGGAACTCGACTTTCGCGGTCTGCCGTTCGGAGAGATGCTCGATCTTTCATGGCTGGTGCGCATGTACGCCGGCAACATCACGGAGCTGGTCGCGTATTGCGCTTGCGGCGCCAAGGCTCTCTACCCACAGCGACTGGTCGATGGCAAACCAGCGCCGTACACCAGCCCCATCATCATGGCAGGCGATTTCTACGAGCCCCGCTGCGCCGAGCACTTCGTTCTTCCAGGCCGCCCCCACTAGCCTGCCAAATCGACGATAGGCGTCTGGCCTTTGCCTACCTCAATTGAAGTATCTTCAGGCGCCCGGCTCAGTTTCGGATTCGGCCGGTTTTGCAATCCGCTCGTCCAAGGACTCCACCGCTGCAGAGGCATTCGCCTCATCGCCCGCAGCCACAGAAGCCGCTCCCGGCTCGTCAATCCACAGGCAAACGATCCACCAGATCATGACCGCCAGCTCAACCATGCTGCTCGCGTTCATAAGATGAGTTTGCAGGTCCATCATGTGGTTATATCCGTCCTGAGTGCGAGGCGCGTTGCGTGCCATTGTCTCCCAGATCAGGCGCGCAACGATCAGCATGGTCGAGTTGGTTGAAATGCCAACCAGAATCTGTTGCGCGTGGCTGCGCCAACCCGTTTTGAAGCGCCGTCCCGCGATTACCACAAGGGCAAACAATTCCACCGCCAGCACCTGGTTGAACAGGTCGCCTTTCTGCGCAATCAATTGCATCAGGCGAAGGTGTCCGAGGGTGGATGGATCAAACACCATCTTCGCAGGAGGCCATTGACCCCAGAAGGCAATGACAGCCGCAGCGGCGCCGAGCAAAACCACGCCGCCGGCAGCCCATGCCGGCCGGCTGGCGCCGCTGAACGCCCTGCGCGCCAGCTCGATCGCCAGCAACAGTGCGATGATGACTCCCAGGTCGGCAATCACCAGAAAAACCTCAGTTGAGATGAGTGGCGCGAACCGGTTGGCGATCAATTTTTCGGCCAGCATGTTGAGCCCGACAAGCACAATGCTGCTGGTAAAAATCGGGAATCGGCGAACTCGTTCGCGTCCGAGCAGAACCACGAGCAACACCAGCATGGCCGCAAAAGTAAGCGTCCACAGAATGTCTTCGGCCGTAAAGTGAGAATTGAAATGCATTTGCGGGCAATCCTACGCCAATTCCTGAGTGAGTGTATCCTTTGGGTCCAATGCCAGGTCGACGTCTCCCTGGTGCTCCCACCCCAACGACAAAGACCTGTCGTTGGGGACCCCGGGGTGGTCGCGTCGACTTGAGGTTACCGGCTTCGGGACACAACGGCTCAGGAATTGCTCCAGCCCGCCGCTTCCTTCGCTCGCGGGCTCTCTCAAGTCTAAACTGCGTAAGCTCTGCGTGCTTGTTGGCTGGTGGGTCGCCGCTGCCATAATCTCAATATGCTGGTTCTTGCTTCAGCATCGCCTCGCCGCCGCCAACTGCTTACCCAGGCTGGATTCACCTTCGAAGTGCGGCCGGCGCATATTCCTGAAGACCCCATGCCGGGCGAAGACCCGATCGCCTACGTTACGCGGCTCGCGCGTGAAAAAGCGCAAGTTGTATTTGACGAGATTGCTGCCGGCGCAGCGAGTCATGCCCTGAATGCCGCCGCGGCAGGCGCGATCGACGTCCAGTCTCTGGCGGTGCTGGGGGCCGACACGACCGTGACGCTCGACGGGCAGATCCTTGGCAAGCCCGAAGATCGAGAAGATGCGGCGCGAATCCTGCGCAAGCTTTCGGGGCGCAGCCATCGAGTGATTACCGGGGTGGCGCTGGTGACACGTGAAACCGTGGAAGTGGCCGCCGAGATCACGGCAGTTCAATTCCTCCCGCTCTCAGACGAGGAGATTGCGGCATACATCGCCACCGGCGAACCGATGGACAAAGCCGGCGCCTACGGAATCCAGGGACTGGCCGCCAGGTGGATTCCGCGCGTAGAGGGTTGCTACTTCAACGTGATGGGATTGCCGCTCGCGTTGGTGTCCACCATGCTCGAAAACCGCGGAATCAGAGCGTAGGCGGCCGAACGATCCAGCTTTCCGCAAGTCATGAGTTTAGACTGCGCGCAAGGCTCAGTAGCCGAGCCGCTTGTTCACGACGTTCTCAAGCGGCTGGCCCTTGCAGAACCGTTGGTATTGCTCTAGAAAGAACTGCTGGGCGCGGTTAAGCCAGGTGGCAGTGCGATCGGCGGTGTGCGGAGAGATCAGCACATTGTCGAGCGACCAGATGGGATCGCCTGCCGGGATCGGCTCCTGCTCAAAGACGTCGAGGCCGGCGCCGCGAATCTTCCCGGCGGCAAGTGCGCGAACCAGGGCTGCCTGATCGATCACGGGACCCCGGCCAACGTTGATCACAACCGCGGAAGGTTTCATCGCCGCGAACTCCGCTTCTGAAACCATGTGGCGTGTCTCACTAGTCAGCGGTGCAGCCACCACCACGTAGTCCGAAAGCGCGAGCATCTCCAGGATCTGCGGCGGCGCGTAGAACTGTTTGATAAGCGGATCGCCTTGGGCAGGCGCATGGCGCTTGAGCGCCAGAACCTTCATTCCCATGGCCTCGGCGCGCATAGCGACGGCGCGGCCGATGTCGCCGTAGCCGACGATGCCGACGGTCTGGCCTGCAATCTCATCCACGTCGAACTGCTCCCATCGCTGCGACCTCTGATTGCGCATCATGCGTCCAAAATCTTTGGCGAAATACAGAATTGCCGCAAGAGCAAACTCGCCAAGCGACTGGCTGAATACGCCGCTTCCATTGGTGAGCGGGATGGGACTCGCAATCAGTTCGGGGAAGAGCATGCCGTCGAGTCCGGCATTGCGAGAGTGAACCCAGCGAAGCGCTGGGCTGGCAAGAAATACCTGGCGCAGCGTCTCGCGATCACCTGACCAGTGGAGGATGACTTCAGCATTGGAGACAGCGTGGGCGAAAGCATCGAGCGCCGAACCGGTGACGTGGGCAACGTTCCCCAGCATCGCAAGCTGCGAATCGTCTTCGGCTGCAAGAACCAGTACCAGCGGCTGATCGCTCATTTGAAGTTGAGGCTCCGATGGTCAGGCGGTGAGGTTGCACGTCAGGTTGTAAATCAGGCCGTAGGGATCGCGAAGATAACAGCGGGGGAACTCGGGCTCATCTTTCACGACTTCGCAGCCGTGGTCAACGAGGCTGCGGCGCGCTTCGGCCACGTTTCGAACTGTGACTTCAAGGACAGGTCCCAGCGCGGGTCCACCTTCGATAAACAGGTTGATCTTCTTGCCGTGGAGGCTGATCATGTTCGGATCAGTGCCGGTGATTGAAAAGCCGAGCTGATCGACGTAGAACCGAGCGGCCTGCTCGGGATCGGGCGCCTGGATGAGGATGTCGGTACCGAAGGAGTTTGCCATCGAGTTTCTCCGGTCAAGGTTGTCTGATTCCAAATTCGTTTACTAGTTTTGCACGGGGGGATATATACCCCTTTTCGATCTTAAGTGGCTTATTTTCAGCTACTTGTACCTTTTACGTTTTTCCGCAACCCACTGAAAACAAACGACTTAAAATGCAAAGTCCTCATAATAAATGGGTTAGCCTTCGGTTTTGGGGCGTATTCAGAGGCGGAACCCATGAGAGTCTTCTGTCCCCGCTCTGAATGTAACGCAACGAGGGGAAATTATCTGCAAGGTCGTCCGAGGATTCTGAAGGCTGGGAGGCCCTCAGTACTGCCGGTCAGCCATCCCGGCGAATACAAATCATTCGCTGGGGGCCCGGCCAAGAGACCGGCGGTACCGTTTCTGGGTTGATTGCTTTCCCATGTCCGAAAATCCGGACATGGGGCACCCCGGCCATGGGTGAGTTCGCTTTCCTGGGACCCGGGCCACCCGCCCGGGAGGCCAGTACTGCCGGTCAGCCACCCCAGCTAATACAGATCATTCGCTGGGGACCCCGGCCGGGGCGGGTTGCGGAAAGAGTCATTGAGAGGAGCAGAACTCGCACAAGCGTCCCTCAGGGGCTGAAGCCCAAAGCTCGATTTATGGGACTTAGCGGCACGAGTAAACTCGTACCCTTTTACAAAGCGTATGCCGTCTGGTGTTTCTCCGCAGCCTGAGGGGACCGGCAGTACGGTTTCTGGGTTGGTTGCTTTCCCATGTCCGAGAATCCGGACATGGGGCACCCAGTTTCTTGCGTGGTTGAAATTGCCCGCTGATGTTCGAACTGCGATCAGTAGCGCTTGCGATCGCCGCGCGGCTTGAACTTGCCGCCTGGCCGCGAACCGGGCTTGCGGGGCGCGCCCGCGCCAAACTTTCTTCCGGACGTAGTTCCGCCTGAGGATCTCCCGCCCGAGGGCCGCGCCCCCGGCTGGCCCGCAGGCCTGGCGCCGAATGTCCTGCCTGGCGGTCTCGATGGACTGCCTTCGAAGTTCCCGCCCATCTCGCCGCTCCGCTTGAACGGCGGGCGGTCGTCTCGTTTGAACGCGGGCCGCTCGCTGCGCTTGAAAGCCGGCCTTGCGCCGCGTTCGAATGCAGGCTTGCTACTGCGATCGAAAGCGGGTTTGCTGCCGCGGTCGAAGGCGGGTTTTTCGCTTCTAAAGCTCGACTGACCTCCGCGCAACGGCGCGCCTGGGCTGCTGCGTTTGAAAGCGGGTTGACCTTCCCGTTTGAATTCCGGCTTGCCCCCAGGCGAGAAAGCGGGCCGCTCCGTGCGCTTGAATTCCGGTTTGCCACCGGGTCTGAAAGCAGGGCGCTCGCTCGGCTTGAATTCCGGCTTTCCGCCGCGATTGAAAGCCGGCTTCCCGCCCCGACTGAATTCCGGCTTATCGCCGCGCGGGCGGAACTCGCGCCGCGGTGCGTTCCCGCCATCCGGCTCCTGGCTGCGCTGCTGCGGGCGAGCGCCGAATCCCCGGTCCTCAAAACGCCGCTTCGGAGCAGGTTGGAACCCCTCGCGTTCGCGGAATGGCTTCGACTCGCTGCGCCGGGGTTCGGATGACCGCGGATCGCCCCGTTCTTTACCTGCGTACTGCGACCGGCCGCCGAATCGCTCCGTGCTGCGATTATCGAATCGCGGCTTGAAACCAGGCTTTGCGCCGCGCCGGGGCGGTTGTCCCGGCCGCTCCGATTGGCGCGGAGCCGGCCGTCGATCGTTGCGCTTTGCTTCACGTTCCAGAGCCGCCCGTCCCGCGTCTTTGGGCAGCATCTGCGAGGCGCGCAGGCGCCGCGGTTTCAGCTTGCCCTCGACAGTCAGATGCAGCGCCTTCACCTCTTCCGAGGTCAGTTCGCGAAACTTACCGGGCTCCACGTCGAGAACCAGCGGACCATAGCCCACGCGGCGAATCTTCTCAACGAAGTGACCGATTTGCTCAAACATCTTGCGAAGCTCGCGGTTGCGCCCCTCGATGAGCACCACCTCAAACCAGGGATTGTCGCCGTGCCGGATTTTGCGGATCTGGGCCGGCGCGGTACCGACCCGCTCTGTGCCGGGCTTGCCGCGCTCGATCGAAACGCCGGTCCGCAGCCGGTCGAGCTCCTCTTCGGTTGGCTTGCCTGCCACCTTCACCAGGTAGGTCTTCTCCACTCCCAATGAGGCGCGGGTGAGCTGGTTGGCAAGCTCTCCGTCGTTGGTGACCAGCAGCAGGCCTTCGCTCAGGTAGTCGAGCCGGCCCACCGGGTACAGCCGCAGCGGCATTTTTTCAAATAATTGCATGACCGTGGGCCGGCCTTCAGGATCGCTCGCCGTGGTTACGAAACCGCGCGGCTTGTTGAGAACAAAATACCGGTGGTGCTCTGCGCCTGCAATCAGCTTGCCGTCCACTCGGATGTGGTCGCGGGCGAGGTCAGCTTTTGCTCCCAGCTGGGTCACCAGTTGGCCGTTCACTATCACACGGCCTTCAACGATCATCTCTTCGGCGCGGCGCCGGCTGGCAATGCCGGCCCGGGCAAGAATCTTCTGCAGCCGTTCGAGCTTTGCAGGCGGCGCAGACTCAGCGGCGAAGACGGCTTTCGGTATATATTCCGGTGCTTCGTTCGATTCGATCTCTTCGGCAAGAGTCTCGGCCAGCGCCTCTGACTCACTCTGCGGTGGAAGTCCCACCGCGCCCTCCGCGGCACGAGGCTCGGCATCGCTCACGTCGCCAATAGGATCGCTGATGGAGGCGCCGGCGGGAACAGCCGCTTCGGCCGCTCGGGCGGTCTCGTCCTTGATGGTTACTTTGGCTGATTTGGGTGCGCCAGTGCGGTGTCCCTCGTTGTTCTTTGCAATTTTGTGTTTGGTAAGGCGTCCCTCAGCGGCTAAAACCGCGTCCATTTCTTGATCTTCTACGGCCCGACTAAAGTCGAGCCCTTTCAAAACGCCGTGGCCAGCTCTTATGCGGGACGGGACACTAGTCTTGGTTGAGGCCCGCTTCTTTTTAGCCGGCGGCGCGGCTGAGCTGACAGCGGCCGGCTCTGGCGCGACCTGACCCGGCGCGGCCTGGCCCGAAACGGCAATCGGCTCCGGCGCAAAATCAACCAAGGGCTTTCCGGCGTCAACAGACGCCCCTCGAGCCGCATCAACTTTCTTGGCCCGCGTTTTCTTAGCCTTCGGCTCCAGTTCAGGCGCGGCAATTAATTCAATCTCGAGCTTTGCCGCCTGTTTTTCGCCCGCGGACGCGGCGGCAGTTGCGGCCTGCTTCCCGGTTTTCTTTGGCACGAGCGGCCTCCCTGTCTCATCCTACTCCAGGGTTGTGTTTGGGGCCTCCGCAGTGACCTCTTCAGTTGCGGGTGCGTCTTCCCGCGCCGTCTCAGCCGCGCCTGTCTCGCAAGCAATCTCAGCCGGGTTTTCCTGCTCCATCTCTTCCGCGACCGGAGCATCCAGTTCCGCGTCTGCAACCTCAGTTTCTTCGAATTCGCTCGCTGCCATCTTCTCGAACTCTTCCATCGACGGCAGCTCAGAGAGGTCCCTCAACCCAAAACGCAGCAGGAATTCCCTGGTCGTCTTGTACAAGATGGGCCGTCCGACAACCGGCTTGCGGCCCGCCGTCGCAATCAACTTGCGCGCCAGCAGGGAACCAAAAACGGCCGACGAGTCGACGCCTCGAATCTCATTCACCTCAGGCGCGGTCACAGGTTGCTTGTAGGCGATGACGGCCAGGGTCTCGAGCGCGGGCAGCGAAAGCTTGAGGGCCGGCTTCAGGCTCTTCACAAACGAGCGGACCGCGTCGTGATACTCAGGCTTGGTGGCCATCCGGTAGCCGCCCGCGATCTCGCGAATCTCAATGCCGCTGCCGTCAGTGGCGTAATCTTCAATGAGCTCATCAAGCAATACACGGAGACTCAAGCGGACCTCGCGTTCGCGCTGCCGCGCCGCCTGTTTTGCGGTTTCTTCAAGGGACAGTTCAGGAGTCGGGTCAGGGGATTCCGAAACCGGGGGCTCTTCGGTTGCATTGGGAGCTGCCTCCGAGCCCGCATTCTCAACATCGGCCGGCGGTTCAATTGGCGCATCGGCCCCGGCTTCAGCCTGCGCCACGGCGTCGATCGCGGCTTCAGGCGCGGCGATCTCCACCGATTCGGGGCCGGATTCAACACCGGGTTGGGGGCCCTCATCAAGCGGCGTAACCACTTCAGAGCCCTGTTCAAACTCCAGGTAATCGAAGGCCTCGGTCAACAGGGAATGCGGTTCAGCCGCGGAAGCAGGCGCTGAGGCCTTGACTTCGGCGGCAGCACTCTCCTGTTCTGCCCGCCATTCCAGGGCCTCATCGGCGAAAAGTGCCGCCAACTGGTTCAGCGTAACCGGCTCCTCGGCCGCGTAGATAACAGCTTCAAGCTTTGCTTTCAGACTCATTCCTTAAAGACTCACCCCTAGACTCACCCTTTGTATGGTACCGGATGGCAGGGTGTACCGGTATATGCCGATACACCCTGGGCGGGAGCCGGATGTGAATGAAAGGGCGTTGAATGAGAGAAAAACAGGCGTCCGGGGTTGCCGGACGCCTGCGGAGGAAGCCCGATCTTCTCGATCAGGCCCAATCTGACTTCTGTTTAACCGGCGAAACGCGAGAACAGCCAGAAGAGGCTGCCTGAGAGCAGTGCGGCTACCGGCAGGGTAAAGACCCACGCGGCCGCGATGTTCCGAATGGTGGAGAACTGCAATCCGCTCCTGTTGGCGGCCATGGTGCCGGCCACGCCGGAGTTCAGCACATGCGTTGTCGATACCGGCAGGCCAAAGTTGTCGGCGGCCATGATCGTTCCCATCGCGACCAACTCCGCGCAGGCGCCCTGCGCGTAGGTCAGGTGCTCCTTGCCAATCTTCTCGCCAACTGTGACAACGATGCGCTTCCAGCCCACCATGGTGCCGAGTCCCAATGCCAGCGCCACGGCTACCTTCACCCACGGAGGAATGAACTTGGTGGCCTTGTCCACCTTCGCCTTGTAATTGTCGAGAGCTTTCTGTTCATCCGAGGTGAACTTTGGGTTCTTGCTCTTGGCCATCAGCCGCAGCGCTTCGCTGGTCACGTACATGTCGTTGCGGACGTTGGTCTGCTGGCCGGGAGGAACATGTTTGTAGTCGCCGTAGGCCTGGACATTGCCTTCCAGATCGCGGATGTCCTCGCGCAGCGCGGTCATTGTGTCAGGCTGTAGCTGCTTGGTGCGGAGATACTCGCTGAGCTCGGTGCGCGCGTCGCCGCCCAGGATCGCATTCGGGTCAATGTGGGCCGCGACGATTGTCGCAGCCTTGTCTGACGCGGCGATAAAGTCCTGCATGTCCTTGTTGGTCACCGCGTGGTTGAGCGCATATGCAGTGGGAACGGTTCCGATGAGGATGAGCATGATCAGGCCCATGCCCTTCTGTCCGTCATTCGATCCGTGCGCAAAGCTCACGCCTGAGCAGGTAAAGATCAGCAGGAGGCGGATCGGCCAGGGTGGAGGAGTGCTGCCCTCGGGCGCGGTGAACAGCACCTCGGCATTCTCGATGACTATCCTGGCGAACACGGCTACGAGGTACCAGCCGGCGATGCCCGCAAGGACCATCGTGCCGATGAGACCAATTGGAGGGTTCCAGGATGCGAATTGCTTGATGGGCTGCCATACGGCCATCCCCGGGGTACCGAAGAGGCCGAAAACCATAGGAGCAACCCACAAGAACATGTAGGCCCCAGGGATTCCCGCAATTACGATGGTGGGAATCATCCAAAGAGGCTTTTTGTGGTTCGCGTCGAAGAGGATGGCGAAGCCCTTGGCCCAATTGGTGAGGATAAAAAACTTGGAGAGAAGCAAAAGCAGAGCGGCGGCGCAGAAGCCGACAAGGGGCGAGATGAGCAACACCTGAAAGACCTTCGTGGCCTGAGACCAGTCGACGCCCGATGTGCCCGTGCCCGCGTTCATCAGCTGGTTGGCAACGCCCACGCCGATGATGGACCCCACCATGGTGTGGGAACTCGAAGCCGGCAGTCCCAGCCACCACGTGCCCAGGTTCCACAGAATCGCCGCAATGAGGAGGGCGAACACCATCGCAAAGCCAGCGCCCGAACTGACCTTGAGGATCAACTCGACCGGCAGCAGCGTGATGATGCTGAAGGCCACGGTCCCCGACGACACCAGTACGCCGATCAGGTTGCACAGGCCCGACCAGACCACGGCGATGTTGGGATCGAGCGAATGGGTGTAAATAACCGTCGCTACGGCATTTGCCGTGTCGTGGAATCCGTTGACGAATTCAAAGCCGAGCGCGATGAAAAGCGCTACGGCAAGAAGCACGTACGGCCAGATGCTAACGACGACTATGTTTCCCAGATCGCCGGCCACATGGACGCCGATGTAGATGAGTCCTCCGAGCAAGGCGCCGAACACGACGGCAGCGCTTATCCACGCCGGAGATTTCTTCATTTTGCGGTCAAGCAGCGATCCACCTGCGGGTGTGCCATCGACTGTAGTTGCCAGGTCGGCCATGCGGGATGCTCCAGAGAGGAAGTTCGCCGGGCGATGCGGGGGTTTAATTGTCCGGACCTACCAAGGGATAAACGATTTAGATGAAAGGAGGATGAATTGTGCCGAAGCGTCTGAGCGGACATGAGAAAGGCGTGCGCCCCCCGTGATCGGCGGAGGGCGCGCGGAAGGTACTGAAAAGATTGATTTTAGTAAATCGCGTGGAATAGGCAGTAGAGCAGGCCTGAGAGTAGCGCGGCAGCCGGGAGTGTAAAAACCCAGCCGGCGGCAATATTGCGAACCGTCGCCAGGCGAATACCGCTGCCGTTTGCGGCCATGGTGCCGGCTACGCCGGAGCTGAGGATATGGGTGGTTGAAACGGGAAGCCCCCACCTGTCGGCCGCGAAGATGGTCACCATCGCCACGAGCTCGGCGCTGGCGCCCTGGGCGTAGGTAAGGTGTTCTTTGCCAATCCGTTCGCCCACGGTGACGACGATGCGTTTCCAGCCCACCATTGTTCCAAGGCCGAGTGCAAGAGCTACAGCCACCTTGACCCAGTCGGGGATGTACTTCGTCGAGCGGTCAAGCTTGCCCTGGTAGCTGGCCAGCGCGGATTTTTCAGTGGCCGTAAAACCGGGATTGCCGGTCTTCATCATCCGGCGGAGGGTCTCGCTAACCACATACATATCGTTGCGGACGTTGGCTTGTTCGCCGGCGGGCACTGAGTTCAGCGCCTTGTAAGGGGCAACTTCCTGGTCAAGCTGATTGATGAGTTGGCGCAGCGCCGGCAGGGTCCCAGGCTGGAGTTTGCCGCTGCGGATGTACGCGAGCAGATCGTTGCGGGGATCGGGCGGATCGGCAACTGTGGGACTGACGTAATGGTCAAGGATGTTGCCTGCCTGGGCTGAAGCCGCGATAAAGCTCTGCACCTCGGCCGGGCTCACTGCGTGGTTTAATGCGTAAGCCGTTGGGACAGTTCCGATGAGAATCAGCATGATGAGCCCCATGCCCTTTTGCCCGTCATTGGATCCATGGAAGAAGCTGACTCCCGTGCAGGTAAGCATGAGCAGCGCGCGAACATGCCAGGGCGGAGGCTGATCTTTCACCGGGGCCCGATACAGCTCGGGTCTCTTGATCACCCGCTTTGCACCGTAGATCAGAAGTCCGGCAAGGACGAAGCCGATGAGCGGAGAAAACAGCAGAGCCTTGAAAACCTTGATCGCCTGCGCCCAGTCTACGCCGGATGTGACGCTATGAGGATTGAGCAACTGGTTGGCGAGCCCCACGCCGATGATGGAACCGACCATGGTGTGGGAACTTGAAGCCGGCAGTCCCAGCCACCATGTGCCCAGGTTCCACAGAATCGCCGCGATGAGCAGGGCAAAGATCATGGCGAAGCCGGCGCCTGAGCTCACCTTGAGTATCAGCTCGACCGGCAGCAGCGTGATGACTGCGAAAGCAACGGTTCCCGACGAAAACATGACGCCGGCAAGATTGCACAAGCCCGACCAGATCACGGCGACAGTGGGCTCGAGCGAGTGCGTGTAAATGACAGTCGCTACAGCATTGGCGGTGTCGTGGAAGCCGTTGACGAATTCGAATCCAAGCGCGATTGAAAGGGCCAGCGCCAGCAGAAAAAAAGGCCGGATGCCACTGATTGTTGCGTGATTGAGGTCTTTGGCAACGTGGAATCCAATGAAGGCCATTCCGGCAAGGAGTGTGCAGCAAAAGAGAGCAATGCCTGCCCGGCTCGAAGAGCTTTTTTGCATCTCATCGAGGCGAGACTTGCCTTGTGGCATCACATCAACAGCCGTCGCTAGGTCGGCCATTAGAAATCACCAATGCGTCCGGAGAGATTCCGGGGCCGCTTGGTCCTCCTAAATAACTTGAAAATTGAAATGCAATGGAAATACGCAGGTGAGCGAGTGGGAGAGGTGAGATGAGAGCGGAATAAACTTACGTTCATAAAATCCCAACAGCCTTGAAACGCGTTGGCCGTTAGCCCGTTCCACATTGGGGAGGGTGTGAGACTGAGCCAAACCTGATTCTACACCTTGCGTTAAAGGAAGATGAATTTCGAGGCTCGCATGGTGGAATTCGGGTGCGCTGCGACCTACGCCTGGAATCTACTCTCTTATCTAAATTATTGATTAACTGTGACTTATATTCTTTATTAACACAATGTAAATTCAGTGGTTCTCATGACAAGCATTTACCGCCAGTCGTCCTGCGCGCTGGCCAGGCCCTGGTTCATCGCGGCTTCAAATCCGGAGTGCTTTTTGATGAAGATCTCGCTGAAGTGCCGGTCCTGCCGCAACAGAATCGCCTGCAGCCGCACCAGCTCGAGCAACGCCAGGAACATGGCGATCAGCGTGCGTTCCGAGCGGGTGTGACTGAGCAGCTTGCGCAGAGCCACCGGCTTGTCTTCCATGGTCAGCCGGCGAGTGAGGAACTGGATCATCTGGCCCACGGTGATCGAGTCCTCTTGCACGTCGAGCACCGGCCGGTTGCGAGCCCGCTCCAGGATGTCGCGAAAGACGCGGACGAGATCGACGGTGTCGGCCGCGATCTCGGGTTCGGCGGCGTCATCATCCTTGAAGTCGCGCATGCCGGGGTTGGTCCAGCTCGCAGCTTCAAGCATCTGCTTCTGTTGCAGCATCTGCGCCGCGCTCTTGAACCGCTCGTGCTCCAGCAGCCGCTCTACCAGCTCGCGGCGCGGGTCCTCCACGGCATCGTCAGGACCGGCGGGCGTGCGCGGCAACAGCATCTTGCTCTTGATGTGAATAAGCAGGGACGCTGTGTAGATGAATTCCCCGGCAACGTCGACGTCGCCGGCCTTCAGGTTCTCGACGTAGGCAAGGAACTGCGCAGTGATCTTCGCAATCGGGATATCGTAGATATCGATGTCCTGCTTGCGGATCAGATCCAGCAGCAGATCGAGAGGGCCGTCGTAGATCTGGCTCACAATCACCGAGAACGGCGACTGCTCGTCCTCTTCGCCGCGGGCCTTGAGTGCAGCGGCTACCTTGCCGGCCGTCCTCTGCTCGCGCGTGAGCTCGGGAGCCGGCGCCAGCGGTGGCTGCTCCGGAGAGGCGTCTGCGGCCTGCGTTTGCGGCTCGGGCTGCGATTCAGGCAGCTCGGGATTTGCCATGGTCTCGGTCAACGGTGTTTCTTCTTTCGGATGTTTCCGGGGATAAAGTCTACTTCCTGCGACCTGGGTGCATAGGCGATGCAGGCCAGTTTGCATTAAGAAATCTCAAAGTGAATTGCGTTCTGAAGACCTTCCCTCAGGGGCTAAAGCCCGGTCCATATTGTGAGCCTAACGGCACGGCTAAAGCCGTGCCCTTTCAAAGCTTGAGTCTTACCTCCGGCTGCTAAGACATCTGCATCGCGGCGCGCACTTCAATCATGGTTTGCTCAGCGCGTTTGGCGGCGCGCGCACTGCCATCCTTAAGAATAGCCCTGACCTCGTCTTCGCCGAGACGGACACGGCGCTCCTGGATGGGATTGAGGATCTCGACCAGCGCATCCGCGGCCCATCCCTTGCACTCAATGCATCCGATGCCCGCCGAACGGCAGCCTTCGTAGACCTTGGCCATCGTCGCCGGTGTCGAAAACACCTTGTGCAGATCGCCGACCGGGCACTTGTCAGGATCGCCGGGGTCTTTACGCCGAATGCGCGCCGGGTCGGTGACCATGGTCTTGAGCTTCTGGCGTACCTCTGGCTCGGGATCGGAGAGCAGAATGGTGTTGCCGTAGCTCTTCGACATCTTGCGGCCATCGGTGCCGGGCAGCTTGGGCGAGGGCGTGAGGAGGACGTCGGGCTCGGGCAAAACCTCGTGCTCGTCCAGCTTGTAAAACTGGTTGAACCGTCGCGCGATCTCCCGCGTGAGCTCCACGTGGGCCTGCTGATCCTGGCCGACAGGAACATACTTCGCCTGATAGAGGAGAATGTCAGAGGCCATCAGCACCGGGTAGCCGAGAAAGCCGTAGTTCGACAGGTCTCTGTTGGTCATGTTCTCCTGCATTTCCTTGTAGCTGGGCACGCGCTCCAGCCATCCGAGCGGCGTAATCATGCCCAGGTACATGGGCAGCTGGAAGTGCTGGAGGACGTGGCTCTGAATAAAAATGGTGCTGCGCTTTGGATCGAGTCCCGCGGCCAGAAAATCGTACGCCACCTCCTTCACGTTCTCCGCAAGCTTTGAGGTGTCGGCGTAGTCGGTGGTGAGGGCGTGCAGGTCGGCGATGAAGAAGTAGCACTCGTAGTTGTCCTGCAGCTTGACCCAGTTGGCCAGCGCGCCCATGTAGTTGCCCAGGTGGAGCTTGCCGGTGGGGCGCATGCCGCTCAGCACGCGTGGCCTCGTATTTGTAATTTCGTTCTCAGGCATCGTGATAACTAGTTCCAGAAACAGAAAAAGCCGGCCGGCTCCCTACGATTCCGGCACAAGGCTCTCACTATTGTATAGGCGCAGAAGCGGCACCCGGTTCCGGCTTCAGAGGCGCATCAGGATCGCATAAACCAGGCCGATCGCAGGACCGATCAAGAAGCCAAGCACATACCCGCCGACAACGATCATCAGCAGGTAACTTACCCATCCGCCGATGCGATCGTACTGCTGCGCAGCGTTGTAGGGCAGCATGTTTCTCACCAGGTGACTGCCGTCGAGCGGCGGGATGGGCAGCAGATTGAAGAAGAAGAGCGAGAAGTTGATCGTGATGGCGACGAGAGCGATCATAACCAGCCCCTGCAACTCCGAGGGGCCGCTGACCATGAGGCCACCGAGCAGCGTTGCGCGCACCAGGGTGCGCCCGCCCGGCACCACCAGGCAGACAATTGCCAGTGCAAAAAACGCCAGCAACACCAGGATCAGGTTGGATGCCGGACCGGCCAGCGTAATCAGGTTGTCGTCGCGGACGATTTTTTTAAGGTTGCGGGTGATGACCGGAGTGGGTTTTGCCCAGCCGATGAGCAGGAACGGAAACTTGAGACCGACGAGCGGGCCGAAGATGATCAGGGCGGGAAAGATGAGCGTGCCCACGAGGTCGATGTGCGGAATGGGGTTGAGCGTAACGCGGCCCTGCAGGCGCGCCGTTTGATCGCCCAGTCGCGAGGCCATCCAGGCATGCGCGCACTCATGAAAGCTGAGCGAAAACAGCAGGATCACGAACTCGAAAACCCTGACGACAATGGCGCTTGACGACAATCCGTTTCCTCGCGATTGCAAAACCTCAGATTAGCACGCTGAGAGAGCACTCGAGCTGCGCGGCTCTATTCGTCATCCGCGGGAAAGATACCCACTTTTTCTCCCGGCGCGACATTCCGCCCGGCCAGCACAATGGCGTGGCTGGCAATGAGCGCGCCCGCCCCGATCATGGTGGGAATCAGCTTGACCTTCTCGTAATCGTGCGCGTCGTGCGAGTGAGAAAAAATGCGCGAAAACGATCCGATCACCGCGTGATCGCCGATGGTGAGCCCTCCGCGATCGCTTAACAGGGCGCGCTGGTGAATGGTGACGCCGTCACCGATGGAGAGATTGTAGCCGTATGTCAAATCCACGCCGTGATAGATGCGCACACCCGAGCCCATCCTCAAGAAGATGTGCCGTCCCAGCATGCAGCGGAAGCGCAGTCCAAGCCAGTGATTCAGACCCACAGGCGAGCGGTCGAACATCTGCCAGAACCAGAGCAGGGGTTTGCGTTCTGCCACTTTCAGCCGGTCGGCATCCGCGTAGTGCTCGGCTTCAATGGTTACGTTTTCCGGATCGAGCGCGAGGCTCACCACATTGCCGGGCAGCTCAGAGGTCAGCGTAAGGTTGAGCTTTCCCCCTTGGGGCCGGCCCAGATAGAGCTGGTAGAGCTGGTCGCGAACGATCTCAGCGCGGCGGGCCGGCGCTCTGTGGCGCGTGAACTCCTCGTCGAGAAACGCAATCCAGCGGCGGTATATCTCTTCAGCTTCGGGTGCGGGGTGGGGAGCGTTTTGAGCCGGGATACCCATACGTTTTGGACGATACACCAGTCCGGCGGGATGCCGCGAATTGTCTGACAGCAGCCAGTAGCCAGTAGCTGAGAGCTAAAAGCTTTCGTTTACCTACTTGCGGCCCGGCCCGCCCAACCGCTTGCCTGCCCGCCGCGCCGCCTGGGCCCGCAGATCCCGGCCCATGCTGGAGTAGTTGATGCCCAGTTGCATGGCCAGGTAGCAGATGTTGCTTGTGCCCCAGTAGAGCGCCAGCCCCGAGGGATAGTTCCACAGGATGAAGCCGAACATGACCGGCATCATGAACGCCATCATCACCTGCTGCGAGCGGTCCATCTGCGGCGACGGCGTAATGAACTGCGTGAGGAACATAGTGATGATGATCAGAATAGGCAGAACGTGCGTGGGATCGGGTTGCGACAAGTCCTTAAGCCAGAACCAGCGCGCCTGGCGCAACTCCACTGCGTTCTGCAGCACGCGGAAGTAGGCAAAGAAGAGCGGCATCTGCACCAGCAGCGGCAGGCAGGAGCCGTACATGCTGATGCCTTCTTCCTTGTAGAGCGCCATCATCTCCTGGTTCATCTCGGCGCGCCGCGGATCGGTTGCCTTCAGGTGCCTGTAGCGGGCCTGAATGGCGTCAACCTTGGGCTTGACGCGCCCCATCTTGATCTGCGACCTGGTCATCATGATGCGAGTCGGCATCATCAGCAGGGTGAAACCGGTGGTGAAGATGATGATGGCCCAGCCCCAATTGGGGGCGATGTAATGCACGTTGAAGCGCAGCGCCAGGTAGAGCGGCTTGGCGATAATGGTGAGCCATCCAAACTGGATCAGCGATTCAAGCGAAGGGCCGTCAGCGCGCCCGCCGGGGCCCACGGCGTGGACCGATGCCAGTATTTGTGAGGCTTTGGGGCCTGCGAAGAGACGCGTGTGCGTAACCCCGTTGATGGAGCCGACCGCGACTCCCAGCACGTCGAGCGGAGATTGTTTACTGTTCGGATTGTTCGGGTCGACCGGCAGTTCGATGCTGTTGTGCAAGGTAACAACAGTCGTGTCGTCGGGTGAATCAGGGAGGAAGGCCGCGGCAAAGTACAGATCCATGACCGAGGCGTACTGGTAGGGCGCGTTAAGGGTAGCGTTCCCGCTCACTTTGGCCGCCGCCAGCGAGTCCTGCCGATTGTCGAGCGACCAGGCGAAGAACGACGGCGTGCGGGTCTGCCCGCCGCGCATACCCACCGAGTGGAACTCTTCCATGTCGCCCAGGCCGGCCGGCCACTGGACCAACGCGCGCACCGGCTCGCCGTAGCGCTTCACCGCGGCGTTTATGTCTACCACGTAGCTGGTATCGAAGTGCAGGCTCTTCACTACGTCGATGCCATTTTGCGAGTAGTGAAACGTGAGGGTCGCCGGAGCCAGGACCAGGTTCGATCCCGAGGCTGGCTCTCCATTCACCGTCGTCTGGTAGAGCGCCTGGTTCAGCTCGCTCATCGGCGCCGGCGAATCGGGATAAGTGAAGAACGACAGGGGAAGGCCGAAGCGGGCCGAAGCCTGAGGCTGCACGAGGTCGAGCGGCGCACCTGAATTATCGAAGTATTTCTTCAGGTACCAGTGCTTTACCTGCGCGCCGCGATTGGTGAACACGATCGTGTAGAGTTCGTTTTCGACCGTGGTCTCAGATTCGTTCGATGCCGTAATCGCGGGCGCCGGGGCTGGCGCGGCTGCCGGCCTGGCGGCGCGAGCAGCGGGCGCGGCAGATTGTGCCGCAACCGGCGATTGAGGAGCGGCGCTTTGCTCTGTCTGGGTCTGGGTTGCTGCAGGCGGCTCTGGCTTTGGTGGCTTGGCGAAAAAGTACTGGTAGCCGATAATGGCAGTAAAAACCAGCAGCATGAAGAACATGGTGCCGCGGATGTCACCGCCGCCCCCGCCACCGGGGCCCTGCGATTGAAGATTGGGATTCTTGATTTCGGGCAAAGGATACTTCCTGTTAGCGGCGCGCTAAGCTGCCGCTCTTTCTATGGTAATGGCTCTGGGGGAAGCGGACTTCCGGTGGAGCAGGCTGGAGCCGATGTTTTTGCGGGCCGGGGAAGGCCGTCAATCCTCTTCGCTGCCGGCACGGGATCAAATCCCCCGCGCGTAAACGGGTGGCAGCGCAACAGCCGCCAAGCAGCCAGGGCGCAGCCCCGGAGCGGCCCATGAATGGCAATTGCGACCTGGGCGTATTCAGAGCACGTAGGAACAAATTTGCATCCGCCCGGACTGATGGCGTGGAGCGCCGGCGAAAGCCAGCGCCGATACAACCCGAGGAGCGCAAGCAAAAGGCGTTTCATAGTTGCCGAATCGCGGCCGGTGCGTCTTTCTGCGCGGCCGAGCGCGCTGCCTCGGCGGCGGCCTGTTCCAGGATACGTACGACCTCGGCCTCAAGTTTCGCAAATTCGACGGCGAGAACCACCCGCCGGGGATGAAGGATAAGGTCGTATCCCGCAGGAATGAGGGCAATGTGACGGCGCAGAGCCTCGCGCATGCGGCGCTTGATGCGGTTGCGCTCATGGGCCTTTCCCAGCACCTTACCCGCCGTCAGCCCGACACGAGGTCCGGCCGGGCACTCTCCGTTCTTGTCCGCCGTTTGCGGCGCAAGGAACCAGTTCATCGAAGCCGACTGCCTCTTGCTCATTGCCGCGTATACCCGCTGAAAGTCGGCGTGCTTGCGCAAGCGGACTCCGGCCATTGAGTGGCGAGCGGTTGAGTTGGACTGGGTGTTCATCGAGGAAGTACCGGGTCCGGGGTGTCTAGAGCGATTCCAGATTCCTCGTGCCCAACTCAAATTTGTGAAAGGCAGTTCTTTCTTGAGGGAAACCCCACTCTGCAGCAGTGACTCCCGAATATATCGACTCTGTGACCGCTGTGGCGCCAGATCTCCGGACCATCAGTTGTGGCGGGCAGGACTTGGGCCTGATCAGCGAATCTGCTTAGTCGCGAAAGCCGGCGCTCACTGAGACGCGCTTGCGGCCTGCAGCGCGGCGCCGGCTGAGCACGGCTGCGCCTGCCTTGGTCTTCATGCGCGCCCTGAACCCGTGCGTCTTCACACGGCGGTTGCGGTTGGGTTGAAATGTGCGCTTCGGCATGGATTTGCGCTCCTGTTTCCTTCAGTAAAATCTTGGCTTTGACAGCATTTCTGAGTATACCTTAGGACACGCTTCAAATCCAGACTTCCCGGAGTGCATTCCCCACCCCGGCCCTCACGGCGGGCAAAGAGACTTTCCAGCTGCAATAGGAATCCGTGATCTCTCTTTTTGGCATCTGATTGGCATCTGACCTTCAGCAAAACATCCGGGAGCGGTCACTGGCGAGTGCGTTCGATTACCCAAACGGCCATGCAGATTCCAATGCGAATTCAGCTGCCGGCTTGAGTTCGATTGCCGCGAGCGAAACTGCGGTAATATGAACCCCAAGTTTCACCAACCTTGGTGCAACCAAAAATTAATGTAAAAAAGTAATTTAAATCAGGGATTGCAACGACTGCCGGATGTGCGCTACTATCGGCTTCGTTCATGTAATTTCGAGCGTCCCACGGGACGGTTTACCCAAGCCCCCCAAAGCTAATCTTCGGGGGCAGACCAGCGGCACACAGGCTGTCGGTGAACACGGTTGGGCGGAAAGCCTGAGGCTTTGCGCCAAGAGAGCACCGTTGCCTGAAAAACCGCCGATAAACAGCCGGACCCGTTTGAACGCGTCGGCAAGGACTTCGTACGATGGCATTTGCAGCTTCGCCAGCTTCGGCACCCAACCCATGGCTCCAGATCCTCGCAGCACTGGAAAAGAAAGTTATCCGGCAGTCGTTCGAGACCTGGCTCAAGCCCACGCGCTACAGCCACTCCGCGGGCCGGACACTCTATGTGCGCGTTCCTTCCCCTGAGTTCCAGCACATCGGCGAGAAATACGGCGACCTGATTCAGGAAGCGATCGATCTGCAATCTCTCGACTTCGACGATGTGAGCTTTGTCACCGCTGAGGAGGATCCTTCCATTCCTCCGCAGCGCAGGGACGGTGGCTTCGGTCCCGTGCCTGCTCACGCGCCCACAGCGCCTCCGCCCGCTCCGCAATCGCGGGTGCCGGAACAGGCGCGCTTTGACTGGTCTACCGCGGCGCAGCTCAACCAGCGCTACACCTTCGACGCGTTTGTCATCGGTAACGGCAACCAGTTTGCCCGCGCAGCCGCGCTGGCTGTGGCGGAGCGCCCTTCGCGCGCCTACAATCCGCTTTTCCTTTACGGCGGCGTCGGTATGGGCAAAACCCACCTGATGCACGCTATCGGCCATGAGGTCAAACGCCGCCAGCCGACATCGAGCATCTGCTACGCCTCGGCTGAGAAGTTTACCAACGAGATGATCAACTCCATCCGCAACGACCGCATGACCAGCTTCCGCGATCGTTTCCGCACGGTGGACGTGCTGCTGATCGACGACATTCAGTTCATCTCGCAAAAGGAGCGCACGCAGGAAGAGTTCTTCCACACCTTCAACGCTCTGCACGAGAGCATGAAGCAGGTGGTTATCGCCTCCGACCGTCCGCCCAAGGAGCTGACCGAGATCGAGGAACGACTGCGCTCGCGTTTCGAGTGGGGCCTGATCGCAGACATCCAGCCACCCGACCTCGAGACCAAGGTCGCCATCCTGCAGAAGAAGGCTGAGAGCGAGCAGGTGCAGCTGCCCACCGACGTTGCTCTCTTCATCGCCTCAAACGTCCGCACCAACGTACGCGAGCTCGAGGGCGCGCTGGTGAGGCTCATTGCGTGGTGCCAGCTCAACCGCATGGAGATCACGCTGGTTACCACCCAGCAATGCCTCAAGCAGTTCATCGACATGCAGGTGCGCAAGATCACCATCGAGGCCATTCAGCGCGCGGTGGCTGAGCAGTTCGGCATGAGGGTAAGCGACCTGAAGCAGAAGAACAACTCGCGTAATGTGGTGGTGCCGCGCCAGATTGCCATGTACCTGGCCAAGCAGATGACTGAAGCGAGCCTGCCAGAGATCGGCCGCCAGTTCGGCAACAAGCACCACACCACGGTGATGCACTCCATCGGCAAAATCGACGAGCAGCGCCGCACCGACAAGGACCTGCACCGGATGATCAATAAGCTGCAGGACGTGCTGAACGGGTAGCGAGCGAGTCAGCGAGTCAGACAAAGACACCGAAGGCCGCGCGATGCGCGGCCTTCTGGCGTTCCGAGGGTACAGCAGGTGTCCCCAGGTTGCGGAAAAACTCATCAGGCTCGTCGAGATGCCCGAAAACCATCCCTCAGGGGCTAGAGCCCCACTCAATCCAAGGGCCTTATCGGCACGACTGAAGTCGTGGCCTTTCAAGGCCGCGGCAGCTATTTAGTTTTTCCGCAGCCTGTCGCGACCGGCTGTAATGAGGGCGTTCCCGCCCACGCTTATTCAGCGACGGCCGCGCCGCACCCCATCCTTGGCTTGCCTTTGTTCTTGCCCCAAGGGTGGGAGGCCGCGCTATTTCGCCGGCTCCTGAATCGTCAGGTCGTCGGCCAGTTTGAAGTGCACTACACTCTCCGCCGGGATATCCAGATTCTTGTTGCCGGTTAAGCCTGCTGCTGCCGTGCCCGCGCCTCCGCCAACCAGCCCGCCAACCACAAGGCCTACTCCGCCCGTGGCCACGCCGCCAACCAGCATGCCAAGGCCGGCTCCGCCGCCGATCATTGCCGCGCTGCGCTTGCCTTTGCCTTTCCGAGTCTTCTCAAGATCGGCGGTCTGCAAGGGGTAGGTCGTTCCGTTGACGACCAATGAAGTAAGCCGCAGCTCGAGCATCGAGCGACCCTTGAAGTGCCCGCCGCGATGCGACTCGGCTACCACTCCGTTCACGTCAGCGCCCTTCGGCACCAGCGTGCTGCCGTCGCTGCCCATCACCGGCGCCTGGATTTCGCCGGTAAAAGTATCGCCTGCGTGGCTTGTTTTCACGCTGATGCGCTGATCGATGCGAATCGCCAGCTCAGTGCCCGCCGGAATGGTGACATTGACGGGCTGAGGAGGCGGGGGCGGCGGCACTGCCTCAACCATCGGTCCCGAGGGCGCCGGAGCTGGCTGGCCCGGTGTTGGAGGCGTCTTCGTTGTTGTGACTGCCTGGATCTGCTGCCCGGCCGCCGGCGGCTGAACCACACTCGTGACTGTCGTTCCGTCTTTCTCTACGGTCACCACCTGTTGAGGTTGTCCGGTTGCCGCCGCCTGTTTCCTGGCCTGGTCCAGGGCCTTGTCCTGTTTGGATTCGCAGCCTGAAAGAGCAACCGCGAGAACTGCCGCGAACGTCAAGGCGCGCACCGCGCGTGCACATGAGTCTGAAATGCGCATGGAAAATCTCCTTTCATCCGTGTGATCAGGCAACAGAACCCTGGGATTGCGGGGAAATTGATTCAATAAGACGTTGGATGCCGGCAGGAGGGTATCTGCTGCCCGAGCCGTCTTGTACTGCCGCTTCAATTCTACCGCGTCATCAGCGCCACAAACATCTTCTGGAATTTCGGCAGGTCCAGATCAGTCTGCGCGTGAACCAGGCGTACGCCAGTCGCCGGTTTCGTCTTTTCAGTCCAGGTGAGCGTATCGCCATAGCTGGGACCATGGCTGAGGTCAACGTCCATGTAGAGCTGCTTCTCCTGCGTGATGAGCGATGGATCGAGCCAGGCACACGCGGCGAGCTCGTCCCACATGTAGTAGCGGTTCTGGCTCCACGCTGCAATGTAGTGCGCGGCCGGCGCATTCGACTTCGAGATTTCGTCCACCATGGCCTGTGTGAACGGCGCCTTGATGGAAACATCGACGGTGGTCACGTCAATGCGAGGCCATGCGGCCCGGAGAACGATATGCGCGGCTTCGGGGTCGAACCAGAAGTTGAATTCATGCCGCGGGCTGGTTGTGAACTCCGGGTCGTCGGTCTGCGGATCGAGGCTGCCGCCCATCAGCACGATGCCCTTTGTCAACGCTGCAAACTCGGGATCGATTGAGATGGCGAGCGCGATGTTGGTGAGCGGCCCGGCCGCATAAATCGTCACTTCGTGCGGATGAGCGCGAACCTGGCGAATGAGGAAGTGGGCCGCGTCTTCATCGATGGGCCTGATCGCAGGCATTCCCTCGGCAAGCGGCGGAATGTCGTATGGCCCATGCGACTTGAGATCCGCAAGCATTACCGGCGTGACCGTGCCGTTCGTGTTCTCAACCAGCGTGGCCGATGCCCGGCCCCAGGCGCCCAGCCACCCCACTTTTCCGTCGATCGCGGAGGCAAGACGGGTCTCGACATCATCGCGCACCAGCGGAAAGACCGCGCCCCTGGCCACGGGGACATCGGCGTGGCCGGTTAGCTCAAGCATGCGCAGCGTGTGCAGCGTCTCCTCGTCGCGCCAGGCGTCGCCGGTCACCATGGTGATGCCCAGCACCTTTACGTTGGGGGCCTGCAAGAGCGCAAGCATCGCCATCTGGTCTGAGCCGCCCGGGCCGGAGCCGTCTTCGTCGACGAGGACGAGGCGAGGTTGCTGGGCGGAACTAGTGAGTGCAGTGGCGAGTGTGAGTGTGAGTGCGAGTGCGGATTTCATCGAGGGTTATTGTTGCACAGAGACTTTGGCCAGCCAACGGCGATCAATGACAACGGATGACGATCACGAGAATGATCTTTCGGGCGATCGCAGCGGTTGAAACTCCGGTAAAAAGCAACCGCAGATCCTTCGACTCCCTGCCCCTTCCCCCTTTGGCTTCGCTCAGGGTCAGGGTCCGGTCGCTCAGGATGACCACTCTGAGCAAGAGCTCAGGATGACAAATTGTCGGCTACCTGCGGCGGTCCCGGCTGCCCCTGTCGCTGCGGCCACCCCTGTCGCCGCGGCCGCCCCGTTCATATCCTCTGGGCCGCGTTGGCGCAGGCGCCGCCACGGGCAGGTTGGTCTTGCCCTCGGGGTAGACCACCAGGAACCGGTCCTGTCCCTCGCCCACGCTGGCCGTTTCAACGCCCTCAAGCCCGCGGCAAGCCATGTGCAGCAGCCGGCGTTCACGGCTGTTCATGGGCGGAAAGCTGTACGGCACGCCTGTGCGCAGCACTTTCTCGGCAGCGGTCTCGGCGGCCATTTTCAGTTCCTGTGCTCGCAGGGCCTTGAAGTTGCCGGCGTCGAAACTGATCAGGTCATGTTCGCGATGCTCAAGGCGCAACATCTGCGCGGCAATGGTCTCCAGCGCCCGCAGCAGCTCGCCATTATGCTGGGTCACCAGCGGTGCGTCGGGCCCGCCCAGTTCCACGTAAATCTGCCTGCCCTCAAGGCCCTCGGGGTCGCGCGCGCCGTCGCCGGCCGTGATGCGGTACTTCAGGCGCAGCCCGCCGAGCCTGTTGAGTGTGTTTACGAATCCGGCAATCTTCTGTGCAGCCTGCTGCAGGTCGTCAATCGGCATAACAAATAAGTATCGCAGAGCCGGGCCGGAATGGCGCGGCAGAATGTGGAGAAATAAAGCGATTGAGGAATGCCCAACCCCGCATCGTCTATCATTTTCTTTTCCGCTCTCATTCGCTTGGCTGCGCGACGCCGTTCGCGCACGCCGGAGGTATGCATGGCTTTGCGCAATACTCTTGATACTCATCGGTGGATTGTTCCAATCATCCGCGTCATCGGCCTAGCGATCTTTGTCATCGCCTTCCTTGAGCCCGCGGTTCGCGTTGAAGAAACAACCGTCCTTTCGGGCTGGAAATGCGCGACGATTGCCACCACCGAGTCGATGACCCTCTTTGGGAAACCGGGTCCCGGCCACCACCAATTCATCGAGTACCTGGTTGCCTTCAGCGGATGGATCAATCCCCTCATCGTGCTTGTTTTGTTGGCCAGCCCGGTTCGCGTTTTGCGCATTCTACGCCGTTTTTTGGCCGCCATCGCGGTTCTTTGCATGGCCGCCACGTGGGTGCTCTTCGCGCAGCAGCACATTTTGCCATTGATCGGGCATTTCATGTGGATCGCCGGGGCACTGATCATCCTCATCCCAGAGACCTTTCCTGCCCGACGGCCGGCCGGCGCAGTCAAGGTCTGAGGCCCATGCGAATTGAACCTCGATTCCCCGGGGCCTGCCCCGCCGGCTGCGTCATCGGCTCGTTGCCGGTTAAGATTCGCTTCAGCCTCAAGCTGCTAGTTTTGGGTGTGTTGATTCGCCCGCCCGCGTCTAATTTTGGCTGAAGGTACCTGGCAATCCCCATGCGGTTTTTGCTTCGAGTTCTTTTGTTGCTTTTGCCGGTCGCAGCCGTGGCTGCGGCCCACGCGCAGGGTGGGCCTCCGTTTATCACCGACGATCCCGGCACTCCGGGCAATCACCATTGGGAGATCAACTTCGGCTGGATCGGCAATCACAATCCCGGCCAGTCGTACTATGAGATCCCCGACGTCGACATGAACTACGGCTGGGGCGACCGCATACAGCTCAAATACGAATTGCCTCTTGCCGCCGGTACCGACACCAGCGGAGGAACGGGATTCGGGCTGGGCGAATCGCTCATTGGCATTAAAATACGGCCCTACGAGCACCACACCGCTGGCGAGCCGCCGACCGACGAGAACATGAACTTTTCGCTTGGCTTCTATCCCCAGGTCTCCATTAACAACCCCACCAGTTCAGTCCGCCGCGGCATTGTGGAACCCGGGCCCCAGTACTACCTGCCCATGGAGATGACCGCCAAGTGGGGGCCGATTGAATACAACGGCGAGGTGGGACGCTGGATAGGCAACGCCAACATGCCTGAACAGTGGGGCCGCGGCCTGATTGCCGGCCACGAGTTCAGCGCAAGGCTGGAGCTCTACGGCGAGCTCTACGATCTGCAGGCCATCGACAAAGTGGGCTCCCAGCCCAAACAGCGGTCGTTCACGCTCGACACTGGCGGCAGAATGTCCCTGGACAAAGAGAATCACATCCGTCTGCTTTTCATGGGAGGACGGGCAATCCAGAGAGTGATACGCGAGAACAGCGAGCCAAACTGGATTGCGTACGTGGGGGTGCAGCTCTTGCTCGGGCCGAAAGAGGTTGCGGCAGACAAAAAGCCGTAAGCCCGGCCAAGAATGGCAGCGGGACCGGTTCCATAGATTGATTTAGGAGATTGTGAAACGTCCCTCAGGGGCTACGGCATTTTCGGAAATGGTGTAGCCTTCGGGAACTTTGCGCAAGGTCGGCGCTCCTTGGAGTCGCGCCGACTCATTCCCGTGCTTTCGGTCTACAGTTTTTCCGAAAATGCTATAGCCAGAAAAGATATTGCGTACTTTATCGGCACGAGTAAACTCGTGCCCTTTCAAAGCGCCATTTATTTAACCAGATCTTGACCGCGAAGGTTGGGGCGCCGACGCAGTCACTCCGGGTTGATCGCAGCTTTCAATTTTGCTTCCAGCGCCTTCAAATCCGTCTCGCCCTGGAACTGCGCCAGCACCTTGCCGTCGCGGCCGATTAGAAAGGTCTTGGGCAGCCCCAGAACCCTGCCGTAACTTACGCCAAGCTTCGCGTCGCCCATCGCAACCGGATAGGCGATCCTCATTTTCTCAACCAGCTTCCGCGCACTGTCTGCATCGTCGTCCATCGAGATGCCAACCACGGCGAGTCCCCGCGGGCCGTACTCGCGCTGCCACGAATTGAAGAACGGCATTTCAGTCTGGCAGGGCGCGCACCACGTGGCCCAGAAGTTCAACAGCACTACCTTGCCGCGAAGACTGCGAAGGTTGATCGTCTGACCGCGCAGATCTCGCCGCACGAACACCGGCGCCTGTTTGCCAACCAAAGACTGCAGGCGTGCCGGTTGTGCGCCGGCTGTCAGATTCGCGGCAATCAGCGCGCATGCGCCCAGGCATCGCGCCAGGCGGTAAGAATCGTGGCTCACGCGTGGCATAGCTTTCATGGTCGAAACTTCAGTGAGTCAGTTTGAAAAATCTTCCCTCAGGGGCTAAAGCCCGCAGATATTCTTCGTGTTCATCGGCACGAGCGAACTCGCGCCCTGACACTTATTGATCCGACACGTAAATAGGGCGTCGGCCTCCCATCCCATTTCGCGATAAAACCTGCGAAATGGATGGGGCACGGTGCTTGTATTTATGGGCCAGATCAATAACGCCATTCTTTTGGGGTCTTTCCGCAAGCCGTGGAGCCCGTACCCTTGAAACTGGCCCAGTACCCAAACTTCAGCGGGCGTGCTCCACTGGATAGCCCAAATCGGCCCAGTTGTCGCCAAAATTGTCGGCGAGGTACAAAACTTTCACGTTTGTGAATCCCATATCGCTGAGCAGCTTGTATGCCGGTCCCACGTTGGGGCAGCGATTCCACGGGCAGCAGCCGCAGTAAATCACGATGAACGCGTTCCGCGGCAGTGCAGAGACGCGATTGCGCAGCATCTGCAATCCTTCGTCATGCGAGCCTGACCCTGCATACTCCGCACCGGCAATGTGCGCTTCGTCGAACATCATGTGTGACCCAACCTGCAGAATGAGAGGCTTTTGCGCTTGCGGCCGTTGAAGCAGCTTACTCAGCTCTTCGGGCTGCATCAGTTGAACCGTTGGAATGGTCAGCGCGCTTGCCGGTTGCGGGGCGAATTGCGCGCGGCCGGCAAGCGGCGCAAGCAAAACCGCGGCCAAAGCAAACAAAGATATTACAGCAGGGCGACGATTTAATCGCGTTTTCATGGTGAATTGCTCCGGCAACCAGTCTAACCCTGCGCATTCGCCGCCGCGCTACGGTCAATGTCACAATAGCCTCATGCCCGCCGATATGCCCATTGACCAGCCCATTCACCTCACCGCCGGGGAAGCGCGCGTGCTTGGCGCGCTGGTTGAGAAAGAAATCACCACTCCCGACTACTATCCCCTCTCGCTGAACGCGCTTGGGAACGCCTGCAACCAGCGCTCGAACCGTGAGCCGACGATGAAACTCGACGAGGATGACCTGCGGCAGGCGCTGAACGGCCTTGAGCGCAAGCAGCTTGGCGGCCGGGCCCGCTCCGGCGACGGGCGGGTCACAAAATACGAGCACTGGCTGGGTGAGGCCTTCAATCTGGGCCGTGCTGAGACGGCATTGCTCTGTGTTCTGCTGCTGCGTGGGCCGCAAACTCCCGGTGAACTGCGCGGCCGCACGGAACGGCTGCACCGCTTCGATGAGATTCCCGATGTGCTCGCCGGCCTGCAGAAGCTCGCGGAGCGCGAGCCGCCGCTTGCCGCAATGTTGCCTCGCCAGCCCGGCACCAAGGAGTCCCGCTTCGCGCACCTCCTATGCGGTCCTGTGGAGTCGATTACCCTGCCGGCCGCGACAGGCGCGGCAGAACTCCCGGCACAGAATCCGGCCGGCGAAGATCGCATCGGGGATCGCATCGCCCAACTCGAAGCCACGGTGGAGGAGTTGCGCCAGAAGGTCGCCGATCTCACGGAAAAGCTCGAAAGGCTGACCGGCTAAAGCCTCAATTCGCCGGCTTGATCTGGACTTTTTGGTTCAGCCGTTGCGGAACAGAGACGCTGCGCGTTAGGATTCTCCTGCCGAAATTTCCACCGAGAGGTTTGCCATGCGTTTTATTGCTCAGCTACTGGTTGTCGTTTCTGGATTGATAACGTTTTCCGCGGCCCAGGTCCCCACGCCCAAACCTGCACCTGCCCACAAAGCTGCCCCGGTCGATGCCTCAGCGCAAGTTGCATTGACGCCGCCCATGGGCTGGAACAGCTGGAACTACTTTGCCGGCAAGGTCACCGACCAGGACATCCGCAATGCCGCCGACGAGATTGTTTCGAGCGGCATGAAAGACGCGGGCTATATTTACGTGAACATTGACGACACCTGGGAGGGCGAGCGCGACGCCGATGGCGTGCTGCACACCAATTCAAAATTTCCTGACATGAAGGCCCTTGCCGACTACGTGCATTCAAAGGGCCTCAGATTGGGCATCTATTCCTCGCCGGGCCCCAAGACCTGCGCCGGTTTTGCCGCCTCGCTCGATCACGAGGTGCAGGACGCGCAGCTCTACGCCTCGTGGGGCATCGATTACCTGAAGTACGATCTGTGCAGCTATATCCCCGCGGTCATGTACAAGCAGGCGCCCAACGACGCGGGCGAGCGCATGAAGCTGATGATCGGCGCCTACGACAAGATGCATAAGGCGCTCGCAGCCACCGGCCGTCCGATTGTCTATTCGCTGTGCCAGTACGGATGGGACGCAGTCTGGGAGTGGGGACCGGGCGTGGGAGCCAACCTGTGGCGCGCCACCGGCGATATTCAGCCCAACTGGGAGAGCATCTACTCTATCCTCAATGAGCAGCAAGGCCTGGCGAAGTATGCCGCCCCCGGCCATTGGAACGATCCCGACATGCTCGAGGTGGGCAACGGCAGGCTTTCGCTGGCCGAGAACCGCACCCACTTCTCCATGTGGGCCATGCTGGCCGCGCCCTTGCTGGCCGGCAACGATCTGCCCCACATGAAGCCGGAGATCAAGGCCATCCTCACCAACCGCGACGTGATCGCAATTGACCAGGACAAGCTGGGCCGCGAAGCCACGCACATCTACTCCGATGGCGAAGTGGATGTGTGGGTGCGGCATCTGTCAGGCGGAGCGACGGCAGTCGCGGTCCTGAACGCGGGCAGCGATCGCAACTCAACGCATCCGTTCCACCTGGACCTGGCCAAACTCGGCCTGCACGGCGCGCAGAAGGGCAAGGACCTGTGGACCGGCAAGGATGTCGAGCTAACACAGAACATGCCACTCCTGATTCCCAGCCACGACATATTGCTGGTGCGGATAGCACAGCCGAAATAGGCGAAGGTGAGGGACGGGGCCGAATAGCTCCGCCCTTATCAATGCGATCGGGTGTAAGATTGTCGGCTGAGGATTGAGATGACGTCGGCCAAGCTGCGCAAAGCAGTTATGGATTCGCATGTTGCGGCCATTACGGTCGTGATCCTGCTGTTTGAGTTGATCGACGCTGCGTTCGTCGAGGTTTTGCCCGCTGTAAGTCACATCCTTTACGGCGGGTTGCGGAACATGGAGATGAGGCACGACCCGTTTTTTCATCCACCACTGGACACTGCGCCCGATTATGCATTGCTGTTGGGCCAGCTCGTGGGATGGGTCTTTTATGTTTGTTTGAGTCTGGTTGCCGCGTGGGCGCTTTGCCAGTGGGCATACAGAGCCGGCCCATTCAATAGCCTCGCGCAGTTGCGCAACCGCCTCTCAAAGGGAAGTCCGGAGGTGCCCAGTGCTTAACCGCATCAGAAAAGCTCTCGTCGACAGTTACGCGGGAGCAATCGCCGTTGGTTGGTTGCTTTCACAGGGCATTTGCCATTGCGCGCTGCTGATCGTTTCGCCATTAACGATCTGGGCGCAAATCCGACTCCAACAGAGACTTGATCCCAGCCGTTCGATTCTCTACGAACAGCCTCAGCGCTTCCCATATGAGCAGGTAGGTTCGCAGGTGCTCCTGATTCTGATCCTGCTGCTGCTGGCCTTCCTTCTGCTTCGCTGGCTTTATATGGAGCCGGCCAAGGTTGAAGGACCGAGCGAATCGGAAGAGACCGAAGACGAAGCCCAACCTCATTCCCAGGGGGAAAGCTGAGAGCCAGCAGCTAGCAGCTAGAAGCTCGTCCGAGACACACTTCAAACCACCCCCGCTCGTCGGTCCAGGTTCCGGCGCAGGCGAATCCCGCCTCGGCCAGCATCGCCTCGGCATCGCCGGGCCGGTATTTGTAGCTGTTCTCGGTGTGGATGGTCTCGCCTGCGCTGAATTCAACCTCCCAGTCGAGCGCCGCAAAGCGCACGCGCTGGTTGACGCAGCTCTCCAGATGCATCTCCATGCGCGACATCGTTCCGTTCCAAACGGTCCGATGGGTGAAGCGCGCAAGATCGAAGTCTGCGCCCAGTTCCCGGTTCATTCGCACCAGCATGTTTTTGTTGAATGCCGCGGTCACTCCGGCCGCATCGTCGTACGCGGCAAGCAGCGTGGCTTCATCCTTCACCAGGTCCACGCCGAGCAGCAGTCCGTCTCCCTCATCAAGCTGCGTGCGTACCTTGCGCAAAATCCGCGCAGCTTCATCCGGCTCAAAGTTGCCGATGCTCGAGCCGATGTAAAGCACAAGCCGCCGTTCGCCCGCCTCGCAGGCATCAAGCTCGAATCCGTTGGTGTAATCCATCTCCAGCAGGTTAACTTTCACGCCGGGAATTTCGCGCTCGATCCGCGCCTGCGCCACCAGCAGCGCAGTTGCTGAGACGTCGACTGCCTCAAACGCCAGCCCGTTCTGCCGCGCCAAGGCGGCCTTCATCAGCACACGCGTCTTCTCCGCCGATCCCGCGCCCAGCTCGGTAAACCGCAACCTGCAGCCGCCGGCAGCCAGCGCAATCATCTCGCCGGCGCGGCTTTCGAGGATAGCCCGCTCCGTGCGCGTCAGGTAGTACTCGGACAATTCGGTGATCTGCTCAAAAAGCTCGGAGCCGGCCTGGTCGTAAAAGAGCCACGGAGGCAGCGTTTTCGGGTGCGCGGCAAGCCCCGCTCGCACGGCACGCGCCAAGTGTTCGTCGATGTGAAGAAATGTCGCAGGGGAAGCCGCGAGAGACATGTGTCTCCATTCGATGAATCGAAATGAATTCAAGATGCCAATCTTATTCCCGAGAACTGCCAGCGCGTTTCGGGCGCAAAGAAATTGCGATAGCTTGCCCGGATGTGCCGCTGCGGCGTGACGCAGGAGCCGCCGCGCAACACCATCTGCCCGCTCATGAACTTGCCGTTATACTCGCCGAGCGCGCCCTCAAGCGGCCTGAACCCCGGATATGGCAGATACGCACTCCCCGTCCACACCCAACAATCCCCGTAGCACTTCGTGCCGTGCTCGTTTTGGACGGGAGCAGTGGGGGTCAGATTCCACGAATTCAGCAAATTGCCCTCAACCGGCTTGCCCTCGGCGGCAACCTCCCACTCTGCCTCGGTGGGCAGCCGATGCCCGGCCCAGCGCGCGTAGGCTTCGGCCTCGTAATAGCTCACGTGGCTCACGGGCACGTCCATCATCTCGCTCAAAAGCACGGCGCCGCGCAACGTAAAGACGCTCCACTCGCTGTCCTCTTTCGACCAATAAAGCGGAGCCTTCCAGCCCTGCGTCTTCACCGTCGCCCAGCCGGCCGAGAGCCACAACTCCGGCCGCGAGTAGCCGCCATCGTTCATAAACTCCAGGTATTCGCCGCACGTCACCAGCCGGTATGCCAGCTCAAACGGCCGCAGCCAGACCTGGTGGCGCTCAAGCTCGTTGTCGAAACAAAATCCGTCACCCGAGAATCCAATCTCGCGCAATCCGCCTTCGATGTGCTCAAGACGAATTGGGACGGTCTCAGTGGGGTGCCCCAAAGCCTGCCCTGAGCCCGTCGAAGGGTTGCGATTAGGGGATATGGGAGACGAAGATGCCTCGTCCAGGCTTTCTCTAGCGGGAAGGTACGCCGGCCTCAGCGGGTTGGTGTGAAAGGCGTGCAGAATGTCGGTTAACAGCAACTCCTGGTGCTGCTCCTCGTGATTTACGCCCAACTCGATTCGGTCAAGTGCGGCTTGAGGCGCCCCGCGCTCAATGAGCCGCTCTATCGCCTCATCCACCTGCTCGCGATAGCGAAGAATCTCTTCCAGTCCCGGCCGCGAGAACGACGAGCGCAGCTTCTTCTCAGGAAACGCCGAGAATCCCTCGTAGTAGCTATTGAACAGCCAGGGAAAATCGGGGTTGAACACCCGGTATCCCGGCGCGAACTCACTCAGGATGAACGACTCAAAAAACCATGCCGTGTGGGCCAGATGCCACTTTGCTGGCGAGGCCTCGGGGCACGACTGCACCATCATGTCCTCGGGCGTGAGTGGGGCGCAGAGCTCCAGGGTGCGCCGCCGCACCTCGCGAAACCTCTCTACCGGACTCTGTGCCGGAACTGCCACAGCGGACTGGCTCGTTTCATGCTCCATAAACACCCCCACCCTCCCACGCTCAACAAAGTTTAGCGCCAGCCGGTCGATCCGGATTGAAACTCTCTTTGACCAATTCCCGGCCGGCCCGCCGCTCGCCGCCCCGGTGACTCTCGTTTTGCCTTTTCATCGCATTTGAATAGTGCTTTAATTGCATCCAACGGGCATCAGTACTTTCGATGCGTTCCGCCTGCTTTGCGAACTGGCAAAGCCAGGAGGGATTATGATCAGGTCCTCAGTTTTTTCTGCTCTCCTCGTTCCGGGGCTGATAACCGCCTTTCTGGCAACCGAACAACCGCGGACCGCCCAGGCTGCAGCGCAAGTTTCCTCCGCTGATTCGATTGAGGCTCAGGCCTTGCCCACGGCCCTGCCGCCGGCGCAGACGCCCGCGTCCACGCCGGCCCAGTCTCCCTCGCAGGCTCCGGCTGCTGCCGCAACGCCGGTTGGGAAAACACCCCTGCCACCCCCCAGTCCCGAGGACCTGGGTGACTCGCTCGCCATGCACCAGCGTTACCAGGCAGCCATTGCCGCCTACCAGAAAGCGCCGCAGACCGCGACCGTCTGGAACAAGATGGGCATCGCCTACCAGATGATGTTCAATGTGCGCGACGCTGCGCGCTGCTACCGTGAGTCGCTCAAGCTCGATCCCCATAACGCGCAGGTTATCAACAACCTGGCCACGATTTACGACTCTCAGAAGCAATACTCTGCCGCCGAACGTCTCTACCACAAGGCGCTCAGGATCAATCCCCAATCGGCGCTGGTTTACAAGAATCTGGGCACCAACCTGCTGGCCCAGCACAAATACAACCGCGGCTGGGACGCTTACCAACACGCTCTCACTATCGATCCGCAGATCTTTGCAGACCGGGGCAGTCCGCAGGTACAGAATCCTGCTTCGATCGCCGAGCGCGGTGCGATGAACTACTACATGGCGCTGGGGTGCGTTCGCATGGGGCAAACCGAATGCGCTCTGCAATATCTCCGCATGGCCCTGGATGAGGGTTTTACCAGTCCCAAGAAGGTCGCTGCCGACGTGGCATTTGCCAGCCTGCGTGACAATCCCGACTTCAAGCAACTGCTGGCTTCTCAGGTGGAGACCAAACCCGAGCAAGCCCGCTGAGAATTCCGGTGCGCCGGTCCCGGCCGGTCGTCCTCTAGTGCGGCAATTCCGTCTATTTCAACATGAAGATGCGCATCTGTTTCCGTCTCATTCCGGCGTTGGCGCTAGCGGTTGCAACGATCGCGGCCACTTCGGCTCAGGAATCAACCCCTCCACCTCCGGCCGGTCAAAACGGCGGAGGCGGTTACGGGCAGCGCGGGCCCGGCGGCGGATTTGGCGGAATGATGGGCGCGGGCCTGTGGGGCACGGTTACTGCAACTGCTGCTGACCAGTACACCATCAAGACCGATGCCGGCGACGTGTATACCGTGCATTTATCGGCCGATACGCGCATTTTGAAAATGCCCGCATTCCCGCGCCGCGAAGGCGGACAGGGCAATGGCGGCGGACAAGGCGCTGCGCAAGGTGGCGGGCAGGGGAATGGAAGAGGCGGCCAGGGTGGATGGCAGGGCCGCGGCATGGGTGGCAATCCTCCCCAGCAGCTCAAGCCCACTGACATCAAGGTTGGCGACGTCATCCAGGTGCGCGGCCAGGCCGACGAGGCTGCGAAATCGGTTCCGGCCACGGCCATCGTGCAGCTTGACCCGGATCGCGTGGCCCAGATGCGCGAGATGAATGCCAACTTCGGCAAGACATGGCTGATGGGCAAGGTCACCGCCATCGACGGAGTGAAGGTCACGCTGACGGGATCTCTCGATAATGCACCGCACAGCTTCGTCGCCGACGAGAATACGACCTTCCGCAAGCGCCGCGATCCTATTACTTTGGCCGATATTCAGGTGGGCGACGTGGTGCGCGCTGACGGCGCAGTGAAGGACGGCGTCTTTACCGCAACGGCGGTGAACAGCATGGGCGCGCCACCTGCCGGGAATCCAACAGTGCCGCGCGTTCCGCCGCCGCCCGGCCCGGCTCCTGCGCCAGCTTCGTCCTCACCGCATTAAACCTATTCCAGGCTCTGGATCGCAGTTCCCGGCGGGACGTCGACAACGAACTCGTCGTTGTCGAGCGTCTGGTTCTCAGTCAGGGTGAGCACCGTAAGCACGATCTGGTACGACTCGAGCGGCCGCTTGATGGTGATCGTAGAGGGATAGCTTACTCCATTAAAGTCCTGGTACCTGCCGTAGTAAACCTGGGTTTCAAGGTTGCCTCCGGCATCGTAAACATCCTCCTCGTAGGGCAGCAGGTCAGAGCGATGGAAGGTGACTACGCGTACCGGCTTCAGTTGCCGGCTGTCAGGAAGCGTGCGCATGATGCTCAGGAGATATTCCGGCTCCGAAAGCAGATGTTTCTTCTGCGGATCTTCGATGGTCTCAGTGTCGGCGGTCACTGAGTACAATTCGTCATGCGAGAGCCCGCGCATAGCCATCGCGTCAAAGAAAAACTCCGGCCGCATGTTTTCCAACTGGTTCGGCGACTTCCTGGTAAGCGTGTTCGGCCCTTTGACGGCCTTTTTCTGCGATGGAATGAAGAGGGTAAAGGTCTTGCCGTCGCTGGCCATGTCGAACATCTCAGTTCCCAGCAGGGGCACTCGCCCGTAGACCCGCAGCATCTCAGGCTTGCTCAGCAAAATCACACCCGGAATCGTCGGCATATCCCGGACCAAACCCTCTTTCGGCTTCTCCACGCTCGCCTGGAGTGTGACTTTCGCGGTGAGGGTTTGAAGTGCGTCCCAGTTTTTGTTGAGCCGCGCAACCAGTTCTTCGGCAGTGGCAGTCTGCACAACCGCAGGCGCTTTAGGCACCGGGAGCTTGCGCGTGGTGGGCAGAAGAGAACACCCGGAGAGCAATACGGGCAGCCCGAGTCCCCAGGCGGTAATTGCGGGGCGCATTCTCATCTTCCACCTGCCTTTTTCACGGCCCGGCGGTAGCTGGCTACTTCGCGATTGTGCTCGTCGAGGGTCTCGGCGAATGCTGAGTGCCCTTGCGCGTTGGCGCCGGCTGCCACAAAGTACAGGTAATTTGTGGATGCCGGATTCATGGCTGCCCGCAGCGACGGAACGCCGGGGTTAGCGATGGGTCCCGAAGGCAGACCCTGATGAATGTAGGTATTGTATGCCGTGTCGCGCTTGAGATCGCTCTGGTAGATCGTCCCGCGCCAGATGCCCTCCAACTCGAGGCCGTAAATCACGGCCGGATCGGTCATGAGCGGCATGTTTTTGTGCAGCCGGTTCTCAAAGACGCTGGCCACCAGCGGACGTTCGGAGTCAACCGCCGTCTCGCGTTCAACCAGCGACGCGACGGTCACCACCCGGTGAAAATTGTCGTTCAGGCCCAATTGCGCGGCAACCGCCCTGAAGCGCTTCACCATTGCAGCGGCAATCTGCCCAGGCTTTACATTGCGCGCAAATCGGTACGTGTCAGGAAAGAGGTAGCCCTCGAGGCTCCTGGCCCCCGGATCGATATCGGCAATCAGGCTGGTCTGCTGAACCGCTGCGTCGAGGAATTCCTGCCGGGTGCCGAACCCGCTTTGCTCGACACGCGCGGCGATATCGAAGATGTTCGAACCCTCAGGTATGGTCAGGGCGCGGGTGTAGGTGTCTCCGCGGGCGATTCGCGCATACACCTCAACCGCTGTCTCAGGGTGGTCGAAGCGATACTCGCCGGCACGCAGGGTTCCGTGCTTGAACAGGCGCAACAGGTCGAAGGCGTACTGGCTGCGCACCACGCCGTCCTTCTCAAGTTCCTGGCCGATGGTCAGGGTGGAAGAGCCGGGGTTCAGTTCCACAAACGTCTCCGATGAAGGCCCATATGGCGCAAACACCAGCCACGCCGCAGCGCCGGCGACGGCGAGCGCGACGACAAGCAGACCAGGAAGGAGCTTTGCCCCCGCCCGTCCTATTTTTCTCTTTTTCTTCGCTCTTCGCCTTGCCATGATGCCGGTCTGAATCCCTTTTTAGGCGTAGATTGAACCCGTCGGCCATGATCGGGCCGAACCTCCGGTTCCGGAGTCGCTATGCAGAGGAACCACGGAGCAAGGCGGCATTCTCCTCAGGAAAATGCCACCTTTCACTGAACCAGAAAGGGCACATGAACTCTGGACCCGCTCTAAGACGATTCTTCAATCATTTAGGACGCGAATTGGGCCCCTGGGGACTCTCTATCTTTTATTGTATCGGGTGCGATCCGATGTGCGGTGCGCGAGCGTCGCCGTTCGGCATAAGCTGATGTCATAGGCTGAAATTCAGGAGATCCCTCTGCCGGACCCGGCCCATCCCCGTTATCTCGCCCTCGATGTCGGCAACCGGCGTATCGGCGTAGCCGTCTCAGACGAGCTGGGCTTGACGGCGCAGCCCGTAATGACGCTCGAACGCAAACGCAACCCCCGCGAGGATCTGCGTTCGCTGGCGCGGCTGGCGCGGCGATACGTGGTGAGCGCGATTGTGGTCGGCGACCCGCTGCATCTCTCGGGAGAGGCTGGCCCTCAAGCGCAGAAGACTCAGGCCTTTGCAGCTGAGCTGGGCGAACTGACCGGGCTGCCGATCCATCTATGGGACGAGAGGCTGACCACCCATGAGGCCCATCGGATTCTCTACAAGGCCGGCCACCAGCGGCAGGAGCACCGCCGCATCGTGGACCAGGTGGCCGCAACATTGATTCTGCAGTCGTTTCTCGACGAGAAGCGCGGGGCCTCCTAAAAGGAGCCGCGCCCGCCCACTGCCGTATAATGGTCTTTCTGGAGTTAACAATCCAGGCGGACTGAGCTTCCTCGCCCGCAGCGGACCACGGATGCCCGAACACATCAAAAAAAAACTCCTCGACGAGATCAAGGCTCTTGAGTACGAGCTTGCTCATGAGTTGCCGGCCGAGATCAAGAAGGCCAGAGCACTGGGGGACCTGTCGGAGAATGCCGAGTACCACATGGCCAAGCAGCGGCAGGAGTTTGTAAATGCCCGCCTTGGCCAGCTCAAGAAGCGCATGGGCGAGCTCTCTCTCGTCAACCTCTCGAACATTCCCAGGGACAAGGCGGGATTCGGTTCGACGGTGGTGGTCTACGACTCGACCAAGGACGAGGAACTGGCCTACCGGCTGGTGACGAGCGAAGAGGCCGACGTTACCAAGGGACTGATTTCAACCACCTCACCCATCGGCCGCGGGATTGTGGGCAAGAAGGTGGGCGACGTGGCGGTGATCCATACACCGAACGGCAAACGCGAACTTGAGATTCTTAAGCTGACCACGATTCACGATGAAGCCGGCGGCGAAGGTGAAGAAGACGAAGCTGCTGCGGCCGGCGCCGCGCAGTAGTAAGAAGAACTAGCTGCTAGCTTCTAGCCTCTAGCTTCTAGCTCTTTCAAGAAAAGGCAACAGATTAGGTTCTAGCATGGAATGGCTAGCGGCTAGAAGCTAGAAGCTGGAAGTTTCAATGACCTGGACAAGCGCATTCGGCCGCGCCTGCGGTTGGCTGCTCGATCACATCGTGCATGGCCTGGCGCTCACCCGCATCAATCCCAACGTCCTTACCTTCTTCGGGCTGGTCATCAACATAGCCGCCGCATTCCTCTTCGGCCACGCCAACGAATCCAACGCCGACCGCATGTTTTTCTATGCCGGCATGGTCATCTTCGGCGCCGGCATCTTCGATATGGTCGACGGCCGCGTGGCGCGCCGCACCAACCAGGTGACCGTATTCGGCTCGTTCTTCGATTCGGTCATCGACCGCTACTCCGACGTGGTGCTGTTCTTCGGCCTGCTGGTCTACTACGGCCGCATCAATCGCTTCCGCTACGTGGTGCTGGTGGCCTTTGTCATGGTCACGTCGCTCATGGTGAGCTATACGCGCGCCCGTGCTGAGGCGCTCATCGGCCAGTGCAAGGTGGGTTTCATGGAGCGGCCCGAACGGATCGTGCTCATCATCATCGGCGCTTTGTTCAACCACTGGGGCGCCATGGCTCCGGTGCTGTGGGTGCTGGCCGTGTTCTCGACCATCACGGTGGCTCACCGCATCCAGTACACTTACCAGAACACCAAGCACCTGGCGCCGCTGGCGTAGGTGCGCGACTACTGCCGCTTCTTTTTCCACTCCTCGTACGAGATGCGCGGAATAGTCATGAACGCGTCGCGGGTGCGCACGTAGTTGCCCATCCCGTTCATGCGGCCGATGGAGTGCAACTGGTCAGCGTAGATGTAAGGGCCTTCCGGGTCCACGAACCGGTCTTCGACAAAAATCGAAACCACGCGGCCGAGAATGATGCGCGAGCTGCCGATTTCCATGGACGTATATTCGCGGCACTCCAGCGCCGCATGAGCCTCAGCCAGGCGCGGCGGCTTCACCTTGAGCGATGGCACGGTCGTGAATCCGGCCAGCTCAATCTCGCTCATCTCCGGCGGAAAATCCGTGGCGCAGATGTTCATCTTTTCGGCGATATCTTCGGTGACAACGTTCACCACGAACTCGCCGGTGCGGCGAATGTTGCGCGCGGTGTCTTTGGGAACAAAGCGTTGATCGGGCCGATTCGTCACTCCCACGCCGACGATCGGAGGGTCGGTGCAGAGGTAGTTGTAGGCGCTGAAAGGCGCGGCGTTCAGATGTCCGTGTTCATCCATGCTGGTGATCAGCGCAATGGGCCGGGGCGCAACCAAGCCCACGAGCAGCTTGTAGGTCGAAGTGCTGGGAGTCTTCTCGAGATCGAATTCCATTGGTTAGCCTTCAAGAGAGCTTTGATTAAGTTGGAGGGACGCGCCGGCCTCCCCTCAAGGGCTAAAGCCCTCACTCATTCCGCGGGGCTTTATCGGCACGAGTAAACTCGTGCCCTTTCAAATCGTCGGCTTATTCGAAGATTCCTTAGCAATTCACAACGACCACCGAGCAGGGGCCCTGTCCGGGACGCCATTGCGCCAGGAAGTTCGTCACCGACGTAGACTCCATGCGGCGCATGGCCTCGAATTCGCCCTGCTTCTGGCTGTAGAGCAGCTTGCCATGCTCGCTCAGGACGGCCAGCGCCGGCACGCCCCTTTCGAGGGGAACGCCGTAGCGCTTAGCGATGTCGAGGTTCTCGTCCACGTGGCCGACATTGATGTGCACCAGCACAAAGTTCGCATTCAGAATCGACAGATTGCTGGGATCGTGGAAGTAGATGTCGAGCACCTGGCAATCGCCGCACCAGTTGCCGCCGAAGTCGAGCAGAATGCGCTTGTGCTCGGCGGCAGCAGTCTTGAGGGCGGCAGCGAGGTCAGCCTTGGCTTGCGCGGGGTCCGGGTAAATCACGCGATCGGCAGAGCGGGCCGGTCCGGTGGCCGCGGTGAGCAGCAGCGCAAGCAGGAGAGATTTGAGGGTCTTCACAGCGCGGAACCTCCAAACTGTATTCAGTCTGCCATAAAGCGACTTCATTGGCTCATATCATCAGCCTTACAGGCGCCGGGCAAACCGGGTAATCTTGGAATTGGATGCATCACTTGGCCGATTTGCGTCAGCGTCTTGAATCTACAGCCTTCCCTGACCTTGGCGCCATGATGGAAGGCTACGCCAAGGCCGCGGCCGGCGTGGCCCAAAAGGAGTTTCGGCAGAGACTCGACTTTTCCGCCGATTCCGTTGACGCGCTCGACGAGGTGCTGGTGCTGGTGGGCGAGAGCCCGGAGTACGATCTCGAATTCGAAGTTCGCCTCTGGGGCAGCTACCTGGGAGAGATCGTGCGCGGGCTCTATGCAGGAACCTGGGAGATGTACGTTTACCCCGGCGGCAATTCGGCGGTGCCGGCAGTGAATGTTCGCGGTTCCCGCCTTTTCCCGCTGATGAAGGTCTTTCGGCGGCTGACGGAGGGCGACGAAGAGGACCTGCGGACCTTCTTCTCAAAAGTCACTGAGCGGCTCGGCAAGCCGGCAAGAGTCAATTAAATCCGCTACCGGAGCTGGGCTCGCACTGGCTGCCTGAACGCCTCCAACCCGTTGGACTCCGGGCTGAGACATTGCGATGATGTTCTTCCAGTGTGAGGGTAGTGGCTCAGTTTGAAAGAAACCATCCCCCATGGGCTAAAGCCCGCGCTCATTTTGGGCTTTATGCGGCACGGCTAAAGCCGTGCCCTTTCAAAACAGTTTCAGGCTGAGCCCTTCCAGAGTGAGCTAGATCACTCGCGTCATGCCCGTTCTGTGCGACAATGACTCGATAGAGAAGTGTGCGCCGCTGCAACCAGCGGCGTGGAGGGAAAACAATGGGCGATCTACTTCAACCAACTCACCTGCTGATCATTGGCATCCTGCTGCTGATCCTTTTCGGCGCAAAGAGACTGCCTGAGCTCGGCAAGGGACTGGGCGAGGGACTGAAGGGCTTCAAGGACGGCCTGAAAGGCCCGCAGGATCCGCCTTCTCCTCCGCCGGTACAGCCCACGCAGCAGAATACGCCTGCCCCAACGAACTCGGCCCCGATCGAGCCCAAGTAACGAGCCGCCCTGGGTTGCGGCCATGCGGAACCCGCTCAATGGCCGGTGGCGTGACCCCTGAAATTCGAAGAGAATCGAGAGGCCTGTGCGACAAGCGCAGGCCTTTCCGCGTTCAGGGGCCGCATCTTTAAGGGGCTGAAGCCCCAACTCATTTTGCTGGCTTTATCGGCACCCTTCGGCTCCGCTCAGGGCAGGCTAGAAGTCGTGCCCTTTCAAAACCGCGGCTCAATACGAGTTTTTCCGCAACCCGTAAAGCCCGTTCGTTTGATGGTCGGCAGTTTCGGCATCGCTAAAGCGATGCCCTGATACGAAGCCCGCAACTGCCCGCTCCCCCAAAGGCCTTCTCACACGCTCAGCATCGCCACTGCTGCCAGCGCCAGCCCGATGCCTGCCATTTGCCGGCGCGAGGGCCGTTCGTGCAACAGAACCGCCGCAAGCAGGATGGTCCCGGCCGGGTAAAGCGAGGAGACCATGGCGGCGATGTCGAGCCGGCCCGCCTGCGCGGAAAGAACGTAGAACAGGTTGCCCAGAGTATCGAGGGCTCCGGCAAAGGCTCCGATCAGAAGAAATGGCTTCATGGGGGCCCTGGTTCGCAGAATCGCAAGCGCCAGCAGAAGTGCAGCCACGCCGGCAATGCGCGTCCAGGTGAGCGACCACAACACTCCGCCGCCCGAAGCCATTTTGAGCAAAACCAGCTGGCACCCGAAGCCAATCCCTGCGAGCGTGCCGAGGAACAGAGCGTTTCGGCTCGTACCCGGCTGGCCGTTGGCAGGCCGCGCCTGGGCCTGGTGTGTGATGAACCAGATGGCGACGCAACCGGTAACCAGTCCGGCGATATTGACCGGCGCCGGCAGGCCATCGCGCAGAAACGAGAACAATACAGGGATCAGGGCGGTGAGCAAGCCGGTCAAAGCTGCTGTCAACCCCATCGCGCCAATGGACAGCGCGCGGTAAAAGGCCACCAGCGACAGCGCCCCCTCAAAACCGCCGATGATCGCCAGCATGGAGTAATGGGCCGCTGGCGCGGGGACACGGAGGGCGAAGCAGAGTAATAGAAGAAACGCCAGCGAGAGAATCTGACCCGAGGTGACGAGCAGCAAAGCGGGAGCGCGGCGCGAACCCCACCCACCGGCGAAGTCAGACCCGCCCCAAAAAGCAGCCGAGCACAGACCGAGGCCGGCGCCAGTAAAACCAGAGTTCATATCTATCGAAGCCGTCCTGCTTGAGTCGACGCGACCCCCAGAGAGAGGCGACCTTGCTTAGACTTACCATGAGCACTGTAACTCTAGTTTTGCCGTGAGGCTCCCGAACCAGACATGGCTTACTTGTCCTGCGCGGAGGGGTAGTAGCCCTTTTTGGCGATCACGACCAGGTCGGGCCGGTCCACACGCACGTCGATGGTGCGGAATTTGTCGTCGTAGATCGACTCGTGGCTGAGGTAGCCGAGCGTGTACTGGTTGCGCGCTTCATCGGCAATCTTGGCGTAGCTCTTTTCAATGCCGTTGGCGCCGTTCTCTGAGTCAAGGTCGCCGCCGGTCAACGCCGTGTACTTGTAGAGGATGTTTTCGTACATCTCGAAGGGCAGGTGGAAGCGGTCAAGCCAGCCCTCTCCCCAGCGGGCCGATTCGCCCACCAGCGTACCGTAGACCGCGATCTTGTTGGTCTGCAGGTAGCGGACAACTTCCTTCCAGGTGGCCCTGCTGCCGTACTCCTTGCCGTCTGAGACCACATAAATAATGCGCCTGCGGTCTTTCGGCCGGGTCGAAAGCTCGTGCGCCGCCTGCAGAATGGCGTCGTTAAGCTGGTGAAGTTCCTTGGGCAGCGCGGTGATGCCGTTTTGACCGGCGGAGTGGCCTTCCTGCAGGTTGGGGTCGACACAATTGCCGTTCTGGCTCATGGGGCAGCCACCGAACGGCCCCCCCGTAAAAGGAACGGTGGGGTCGGTGCCGGCATTCTGGGCGAGCGAAAGCACGGCCGGCAGCCGATTGCTCTGGGCGCCGGTAAAGCCAGTCCATTCCTTGGTCCCGTGCGCGTAGCTGAAGACCGCGACTTCGTCGTACGGCGCCAACGCACCCTGCAACGCACCCAGCGACGTATTCACCTTTTCCATCACGTTTGAAGGCAGGCTCTGGTCGATGACGAAGGCGATCGAAAGAGGCTGCGGATCGACGCTGAAGAAGGTGATCGGTTCGCGAGTGCTGTTTTCAAAGACTTTGAAATCCCTGAATGTAAGACCGGCAACCGCTTTGCCCTTCGAGTCCTTCACCGTGACCGGAACCTGGACGAAGTTCACGTTGATAACGTATCTCTGGAGCGCAGCTTCGCTGCCTTCAGGCACGGTGTTCTGGAAGCGATCGTCAGCCGGTGGCTGCGATGGTGCCGGGGGCGCTGCGACCGGCTGGACAGGAGCCGGCGCGGCCGGCGTTGTGCTGCCCGTCGCGGCCGGAATCGGCGCCGTACCCTGACCGGGAGTGATGGGACCCTCAGTACCGGGAAGCGGAGGCGGAGCCTGCGGAGTGGGCGCGTCTGGTACGGGCGTCTGCTGGTTCTGAGCCGGAGCCACTCGGCCGAAACCGAACGCCAACCCTAAAATCACCATCATCGCCGCCGATCTCGTTAAACCACGCATCACAGCCGTATCTTCCTCCCAGACACCCACTGAAACACTCACATCGTTCAATGCAAGGCACACCCCCGACGTCACACTGGGGGCGCATCTGACAGAGTATCAGACGCGCCAGACCCCTGCTGGTTGCCAGTTCCCTGCGCAAAGACTTGGAATAATGCTTTCATAGCTAGCGGATCTTCGTCTAAATTCACAGCATGCGTACTCCCCTCGCGTTTGCCGTGCTTGCAGCCGCCCTGGTGTCTGTTCCGACCCTGGGATGGTGTCAGCTTGCGCCCTCGCCCGATGCGCCGCCCGTCAGCTCTGCTCCGGCCGCGCCTGCGGACGAGACTTCAGTGGCAACGTTCAAGGTGAACGTAAACCTGGTCGACATTTTCTTCACCGTCAAAGACAAGAACAATGAGCTGGTGCCGCACCTGACCAGGAACGACTGCACCGTGCTTGAGGATAAGGCGCCTCAAACGCTGAAGAGTTTTGTGGCTGAGACCAGCCAGCCTCTCACGCTGGGAATCCTGCTCGACACGTCGGGCAGCCAGGAACGTGTGCTTCAGCTCGAGCAGGACGCCGGCAGCCAGTTCCTGGAGCGCGTTCTACGCCAGAAGGACGAAGCTTTTCTGATCTCGTTCGATGTGAATGTCGACCTGCTGCAGGACTTTACCAACAGCGCCCATGAACTTGCTCACGCCATGAACAAGGCCCAGATCAATACCGCGGGCGGCAACGGAGGGGGCATTCCGGGACTGGGCGGCGGCACGGTTCCAACCCCCGGCGGTCCCAAGGGAACACTGCTCTACGATGCCATCAACCTGGCGGCAAACGAGAAACTCAACCAGGAGACGGGCCGCAAGGCCATGATCATCCTGACCGACGGCGAGGACGAGGGCAGCCGCACCAAGATCGGGGAGGCCATCGCCGCGGCCAATCGCAACAACGTCATCGTCTACGTGATCCTCTGCGCCGACCGGGGATTTTATGGCGGCTACGGGATGGGCTACTACGGCTACTCTGCGGCCAAGCGGATTGCCGAGGAGACCGGCGGCAGACTGATTGACGTGGGCAACAACGGACAGAAGCTGCAGGCCGCCTTTGACCAGATTCAAGACGAGCTGCGAACGCAATATGTGGCCAGCTACACCTCCTCCAATACCAAGCTCGACGGCTCGTTCCGCCACCTTGCCGTGCAATGCGGCGAGGGGATGAAGGTACAGGTGCGCAAGGGCTACTACGCTTCAGCGCCGCAACAGCAGCCGTAGGGTGTATCGAGCTTCGCCGTGTCCCGCGTATGAGTTCCCCTGTATCTTGAAAACCAGCTGCGCGGTGGACTTAATGCCTGCGCCGCTGTCTTGTTTTCGTACACTCCATTACCTAAGTTGCACAACACCGTAATCTGGCGCGCAGCACGGCTCGTCGTTACTATCGGCAGTGAAGAAAGAAACTTGAGACAAAACGCAAAAAAGGCCGCCGTCTCAAGTAATTCACCCGAACGGAGCCCGCCATGATCGTGAACTGCGCCGTGCAAGACGGTTACGAGATAAGCCCTCGCTTTCGCAAGACCATCGAGGAACGGATTGCGAGACTCGAGCGGGATGCCGCCAGCGACGAGGCGCAGATCGACCGGCTCGAGGATCCCGATCACATCCGCCGCCAGATGCGGCTGGTGATCGTACAGCGAACCGAAGCGCTGCGCATGAGGCTGTTCCTCGACCGCGCGCGTGCGCGGCTCCCTCGCCCGTTAATTGAGTTGTAGGGCTGCTTGCCTGCGGAATGTGCGGGCGTCAAGTTCCGGCCGGAAACCAAGGCATCAATCAAAGCGAGAAACAATCGAGGCCGCGCCATCACCCCCGGGGCGCGGCCTTGCTCTAGAGTCTGTTATTAACTTTCCCGCAGGCAGCGTTATGCCCCAGTGCGCAAAGACCGCGAGCAATCACAGCGGTAGTGGCAGGTTATTGGCTATCCGAGGCGATGTCGAAATTCAATCGGGAATCAGTCATAATCATGGACAAGATGAAGAACCCGGTCGAGCTCGAATACCACATCGCCGACGTCTTCACCACTGAGGCTTTGAAGGGCAATTCCCTGGCCGTGGTGTTCGACACCTGCGGCCTCACGACCGCGCGCATGCAGGCCGTCGCCCGCGAATTCAATCTCTCTGAGACAACGTTTGTGAAGCGTGGCGACCCTGCGGCCGAGCGCAGCGAAGGCGTGCGCGTACGCATCTTCACTACGCAGGAAGAGCTGGACTTTGCCGGTCACCCCACACTGGGAACTGCCTGCGTATTGATGCGCACGGCGCCGGAGTGTGCCGAGAACGATACCGTGAAGCTCAAGCTGAATGTGGGCACAGTCCCGGTGAAATTCTCACCCACGCTCGCCGGCGGCGGCGCGCTGTACGGTGAGATGACGCAGCGCGATCCCGTCTTTGGCGCTGAGCTTGACCGTGAGGGCGTTGCGCGGCTCTGTGGGCTCGCTGCCGGCGACCTCGATCCGGAACTGGCCCCGCAGGTGGTCTCGACCGGCACGGCCTTTGCAATCGTTGCCCTGCGTTCGGTCGATGTGCTGGGCCGTCTGAAGGTGGACCACGACGCAGCCACGCCCTGGCTTCGCGAGTTCGGCGGGAGGTGGTTCTATTGTCTGGCCCCTACACCCGGCCAAAACGAGAACGCCGCAAAACAGTACCGGGCGCGGATGCAGTTTTACGGCGGTGAAGATCCGGCAACGGGCTCGGCCGCCGGATGCGCCATCAGCTATCTTGTCAGGCACGGCGCGGTCGCTTCGGACGCGCCAGCCGTCGTCATTCAAGGGGTTGAGATCGGCCGTCCGAGCGAGATTCATCTGGCTGCCCGGAGGCTTGACGCGAGGGTTACGGATGTTCGCGTCGGAGGCAGCACTGTTCCTGTTGCAAATGGTCGGCTTTTCCTGCCGTGATACACACCCTTTCAACAGACTTTAATCGGCGCAAGTAAAAGCAAATCATTGCCGCGGGCAGATTTCCACTTGTTTCACATTTATTTTCAATCCACTTTTCGCTTCTCCTTCCCTCTTCCCATATCGTTCCGCTGGCCGTACGCTTCGATTCCATTGAAGGAAAACCTGACCGGTTACATCCGGTTGTCCCTTCACGCTATAGCGTCTCAGGAAATCTGTGTCCATGGCCCCCGGTGCTGAGCCGACGCGACCAGCCGGGGAGCTTTGTTTTTTGCGCAAAGCAAAACCGGCACACCATTCCTGAGGCGCCGTACAAGCACTGACTGATTGACCGCGAACGAAGGCCGGTCTTTGACGGAATTGTGCCGGAGCTGCATGGAGCGCTGGATCAGCACCATGCCACCGGCCGATCCCCAAAGCCGTCCAATTGGATTCTTTGCGGTCGCCGGGCGATGAGGGCCACTCGCTGAATCTGCCCTGAGAGCGGATAGGTAGAGTGTTGCCTGCATACGGCCCCCAACAATACCTAAGAAGGAGCGAACCTGCATCCATGCGGCCGAAGAAAGTAATTCTTTGCGTAGACGAAAACGAACAAGAGCTCTCGATTCTCAAGTTCCTGCTTACAACACACGGGTACAAGGTGGTTTCAGCCGCCACCGGCCAGGAGGCGATTGGAGTTTTTTCCAAAACACAGGTCGACCTGGTCCTGGCCAGTTACGGAATGCCGCAGATGAATGGCGGCCAGCTTGTTGACCGCCTCAAGGGCATTGGCCCGCATGTTCCGATGATGCTGCTGGGCGATCCGCAGAGCATGAACCAGATTCATGTGGCAGATGCCATGGTGGCGAAAAAGAACTGCTCTCCGCTGGAATTGCTGGAGCGCATCAAGGTGATGAGCGCGCGCAAGCGGGGTCCGCGCAAGGGGGCCCAGAGACTGACGCCGGTCACCGAGTTAGCCGCTGCCTCGTAATCGGCCGCCGCAAGACAAATCGCCGCAGATAAGATGCAGCGCTCAAACGCCGCGTATTTCGTTTCAATCAAAATCCACGAGGGTTCGGCGCGGGTTCCAGGCTGGTGTACCCGAACCCTTATGCCCTGTCTTGCTTTCCACTTGACGACTACAGAGAGCAGTGTTCATACTCGCCAGTTGTGTCGGGGCTGGCAGGTTTTTGCTTGGCCCTCGAAAGCAGGCACGTATGGATCTGGTTTTGATACGTCTTTTTTTTGTGGCCCTGCTGGCCGGGGTTTGTTATTACCTCCATCCTTTCGGAAACAAGCCCGACTGGTTGCAAGCGCTGGGCGGAGCCGTTGGGGCAATCGCAGTCATCGTCTTCGAGCTGCGGGTCCGGGCTCTTAGCCTGCGCCGGCTCATAGGAGCGGTTGCCGGCAGCGTGCTGGGCATCTTTGGCGCGGCTTTATTCTGCATGGTTCTGCGCACTGCGCCGCTGGAAAAGGCAACCTCAGCCGTGCTGCAGATATTTGTCCTCCTTCTGATGACCTACGTTGGATTGCTGGTGGGCGCCAACAAGGGGGACCTGTTGAACCCGGCCGCGCTGGGCACCCTGTTTACCGGCGACCGCCCCCTCAGGCGCTCGGCCAAAGTCCTGGATACCAGCGTGATCATCGACGGCCGCATTGCAGATATCGCCGAAGCCGGATTCATCGACGGCATGATCGTTGTGCCGGAGTTCGTGCTGCGCGAACTGCAGGTCGTCGCCGATTCCACCGACGCCTCGAAGCGCCAGCGCGGCCGCCGCGGACTCGACATGCTGCAGCGTATGCAGTCGAACGGGGCCCTGCAGGTGCAGATTGTGCCCGACGACTTTCCGTCCATCCGGGAAGTGGACCTGAAGCTGCTTGAGCTGGCCAAGAAGTGGGAAGCCAAGGTGGTGACCAACGACTTCAACTTGAACAAGGTAGCCCACCTGCACCACGTCGAGGTGCTCAATATCAACGACCTTGCCAACGCGCTAAAGCCGGTGGTGCTGCCCGGCGAACACATGACTGTGGTCATTCTGAAAGAAGGCAAGGAATACAACCAGGGTGTGGGCTATCTGGACGACGGCACCATGGTAGTTGTGGACCACGCCCGCAAGATGATCGGCCGCTCGGTTGAGATCTCGGTCACCAGCGTGCTCCAGACCGCCAGCGGCAAAATGATCTTCGGCAAGATGGACGAGAACGGCCGCGTTGCGCCCCAGGAAAGCACGCGGGAAGCGGTTTGAAGACAGATGGCACGCCTCGAGCCGATCGTCGTTTCGTATGGCGCCGGAGCAAGGCCGGTGAAATGCACCTGCCGTAAAGCCGATTGTCCGCGCCATGGCGACTGCATGGCCTGCCGCGCCTGGCACCTGAACGCCAGACGCCCAAGGCCTCCGTACTGCGAACGCCAGCCGAGCTGGTTGCAGAGATTGCTTGGCGTCGCGCGCCAGGCATGATGGCATCGGCAAAAATCGGACCAGAACGGTACAAGCGCCCCAGTCTTCAGCCGCTTCGACGCCTCCTATGGCTTTGGCGCGGGAACCCCCCACTTTGCGAATTGGTCTGCGATGCCGGGAGTAATCGCCTTTGCGGCGGCAATGTCTGCGTCGGAGGCTGCCTGGTTGCCTTTCATCCGCGCCGCCAGCCCTCGCCCATAGAGAGATGAAGCCATCCTGGGGTTAATGGCAAGGGCGGCGTTGTAATCGGCAATCGCGGCATCCGGGTTCTTCATCTTGAGATACACCAAGCCGCGGCCGTCGAGCGTGTCCCCGTTATTTGGGGCCAGAGTCAGCGATTGATTGCAATCCGCAAGTGCAGCCTGGAACTGCCCTGCGATTGCGCGGGACCAGCATCGGTTCTTGAATGCATCCGCGAATTCGGGATTGAGCTCGATCGCCTGGTCGTAGTCCTGGACGGCCCGGTTGTAATCCGCCATGCTGCGGAATGCGGAGCCCCGGTTGTTGAATGCCGCGGCGTCATTTGGATTCAGCTTGATCGCTTGATCGTAGTCCTTGATGGCGCGATCGTATTCGCCTTCGTCACGGTTTGCGAGCCCCCGGTCGTTGAACGCTTCCGCATCGATTGGATTCAGCTTGATCGCCTCGTCATAGTCCTCGAGGGCTCGGTCGTAGTCGCCTTTGTGACGGTACGCGTTACCCCGGTTAATGAATGCATTCGCATCTTTGGGATTGAGCCCGATCGCCTGGCCGTACTCCTGGATGGCGCGTTCGTAATCCTGCTTGCTGGAGTAAGCGTTGCCCCGGGCGACGAACGCATCGACGTAGTCAGGGTCCAATTTGATCGCCTGATCGTAATTCTCGATGGCCACGTCATATTCGCCCTTGTTATCGCGCGCGATTCCCCGGTTGTAGAACGCGCTCGCAAAGCCTGGAATCAGCCTGATCGCTTGATCGAATTCCTGGATGGCGCGATCGAAGTCTCCCTTGTCATCGTAGGCGATACCCCGGTTGTTGATCGCGTCAGCATAGTTGGGCTTCAGCTCGATCGCCTCATCGTAGTCCTTGATAGCGCGGTCGTACTCGCCCTTGCCAACGTATGCGTTACCCCGGTCGTTGATCGCCTGGACGAACCTGGGATTCAGCCGGATCGCTTCGTCGAAGTCCTGAATGGCGCGGTCGTATTGACCTTTGAGGTTGTAGGCGTTTCCCCGGTTGTTGAACGCCTCGGCAAAACTGGGATTGAACCGGATCGCCTGCCCGTAGTCATCGATGGCGCGATCGTATTCGCCCTTGTGACGGTACGCGATTCCCCGCTCGTTGAACGCTGCCGCAAGAACGGCCTCCGTCTCGTTGCCGGTAAGGATCAGCAGGGTGCACCCGGTAATGCTGACGTCGGGGTCGCTGCTCATACAGTGATCCCGGTTCTCATCACGCGACTGGGCCGGCAGTGTAATGGCGCAGGCCCCCAGCAGGGCAGTCGCGGCGACGATCGGCAGAACACGCATCGATTCCTCAGCGCAGGTACGGGCTATCTGACCGACTTCCCGGAGATTATGGTTCATCTGAGAACCCCCCTGCAACTATAGGTGCAGATGTCAAGAACACCGCCTTGCTGCAGCAGGCAAAAAGATGAGCGGCTCCGAAGAGCCGCTCATGTATTCGTTAGTCCGGCAATAAAGGCATGTGGCGCACTTACGGCGTAGTCTTCTTGGCTGGCGCAGCAGTCATCGCCGCCGGCGCTGCGGCCGGTTTCGGCTTCCAGAAATCGGGGTCCGCCTTCACGAACTCGTCGGGCGGATAGCTCTGCTTGGGATTCACCGAGAAGAGCTCCGAGTCAGACTTCTCGATGCAGGAGGCGGCCATCTCCCGGATCTTCTTCATGCCTTCCTCGCCTGCGGCCTGTTCGAACTTCTTCCCCTCGGCGAAACCCGCGTCAATTTCGGCCAGCGAGTCCCTTGCCGTAAATACCGCATACACCGGACCTTCGCCGCCAAATACCAGCTCATACATGCCCCAGTGCGCTGTCGTTCCCGCTTGCTGGTGGATCGAGATCACGTATTTGGCCAGATCTTCAAACGAGTGCTCCTGGCCGGGCTTGATCTTGAACGATTCGATCTCCAGGTAGCGGGCCTTGGAGATGTCCGCGCGGGAGCGCAGGCTGAGATCCGGGTCAGACATGAGAACGAGTTGGTCTGAGGAGTCGAGCAGCTCGCCGTCGACAACGCCCGCATGGTCCAATTCGGCCGTGAGGGCCGGGTTCTTGGCCATGGCCTTGCTGTCTTTCTCCCACGCCGCAAACGAGTCGAAATCCTCGATATACAAAACGCGGTTCTTGCCCGTCATGGACTGGTAGGCGATGTAGTGCGAGGGCCACTTGGCGCGGGTCATTGCGGCGACGAAAGCACTTTCGCTTTTATCGTGCAAAGCGCCGGCCTTCCCCGGCTTCACAAACTCGCGGTCGATCTGGAGAATCTGCCGCTTGGGTGTGGTGTCTTGCGCGGGGGCCAATGCGGCAAAAGCGATTGGAACGCACAACGCCATCAGTACACGTCGAATTGTCTTGTTCATTTGACTTACCTCCTGGGATTGCCCAGAGAAACATCGCGAACAGGGGACTACAGGGGAAGGGGAGCGCAAGCTCTCTAAGGGTGAGGCGATTATCGCGGGCGGCGCAAACGGAAGTAAAGAGGTTTCTGATCAAATCTGAGATAGGGGCCGGCGCGCGCTCTTGATTCAGAGGATTTGCGCAGTAATTTCAGCCCAAATTGCGCCGCGCGCGAAGGGTGTGCGAGATTGGAAGGGACGGCCGGGATCGGCCGGAAGGGAAGTCCCGGCAGGCCGGAAGGAATACATGAAGAGAAAACGCCACCAGCTCGATTTTGAGCAGACCATCGGCCAGCTCAAGGCGCATGGATTCGAAGCTGCGCCCTACCCGCAGATTGCGGGCGCCGTTTTGGTGACCAAACACGGCGCCGGCGCCGTGCTGGTCGCTTCTCCGGGCGCGCCGGCGGCCTACGCCGTCGGTCCTGGAGTTGTAGTAAGGGGCGAGGTTGGGCGGTTGCTTGACCGCGGCTACCAGAAGTTCATTAAGACTTTCCAATACGAGATTCCAGCTACGGCTACGCAATTGCAGACCATTCATGCATTCAGCGAAGAGCTGAAGCAGGGCTGCGGCTCGATCAGTTTGTATAACGAGTCGTTGGGGACCACGAGCGACGAGTATCAATACGACCGGTTAGAGGGGCGCGAGGACGAACAGCTAACGCCCGGCAGTCCCTGGGAGCTTGCGGATACTCACTGATCCCCTGTGCCTGCTTTTGCCTGCTGCGGCCGGTCATGGACGAACGAGAAAACCCGATCGGCCTGATGGGCGAGATAGACGAGCGCCGCGAGATGCCGCGCTGCATTGTCGATGCGCCGGCAACGCTGGTCGTCCTTTCCCAGGGAACCATGATGGCAGGCCACATGACGGAGCTCAGCCCCAGCGGCTGCCGCCTGCTTTTGCCCAAAGCTCTCCCTCACTCCCCGAACGCCGCAGTTGAATGTACCTTCAAGATTCGCGGGGTGGGTTTTCGTCTGGGCGGAATCGTCGAGTGGGTTGAGAACAACCTTGCAGGAGTGCGATTCAACACCATGAGCTCCCACAAACGCGACGATCTGCTGGAAGTGCTATGCGAGGTCGAGCTGGGAAAGAACGCCAAGCCGCTCGCCTCCGTGGCTTCTTCGGCGCGAATCCCCGCAGCCGCAGCCGCCGTTGACTCCCCGGCAATCGAAACGATTCTCGCTGAAGCTGCGGTGCGCAACGCTGCACAAAACCCGGCTCGAATTCAGCCTGCGGCGCAGCCGCAGCGTGGCCGCGATCGCCGCGCCACGCATCGCTGCGGCATTGACACCTCGGCAGTGATTGATCTGGTGAAGGTGGGGTCGAGATTAGCTGGTCAGATCGTCGACCTGAGCGTGGGTGGCTGCCGCATCCGGACTGCGGAAAAGTTCCCCGTAGGTATTTACACGCGCGTCGAGGCCGAGTTCCAGCTGCACGGACTGCCTTTCCGGCTGGGCGGAGTGATCCAGGCGATCCACAACCCCAATACCGTCGGCATCCGCTTCCTGGACATGAGCCAGCGGAAGAAAGATCAAGTGGAGGAACTGATCGCCGAGATTGATGAGTCGGAGGGCGGACAGGAGGAATTGACCACAGTTTCACAGCCAGACTGCGAAACTGTGAGGCGCAGTTCCGCTAAGTGATTGATTCCATTGAGGTCACAGTTTTACAGCTCAAAGCCGATGTTTTTGCGGAGAGCACGAAGAGGGGGAGCGGCGCTAAGAGTTCGAGATCTGGAAGGTTGCGCATATGATGATCATGCTCCAGATGTTGGTAATTAAACGCAATTGGATGGGACCCATCTCATTTCCTCCGCGCCCGCTCGCGCTGCAGCTCGCGGTAGAGTTCGCTCTTTGACTGGCCGGATTCGCGCGCCAGGCGCTTGAGGGCTTCTTTCTCATCCACTCCGCTTTCGGCCTGAATCCGCGCTACTCGGTCGGTGATTTTTTCGGCCGAGCGGAGGGTTACGCCTTGCGCCGATTTCAGCGGAGGTTCAACCAGCAGCGTAATCTCGCCGCGCACGCGATCGCGCGCACCCAGTTCGCGTCGGACTTCGGCCACCGTGCCGCGCAGGAACTCCTCGTGTACCTTGGTCAGCTCGCGCGCCAGAACGAGTTTGAGTTCAGGCCCCCAGACGGACTCGAGATCGGCGAGGGTCTCATGAATACGGTGCGGAGCCTCGTAAAAGATCAGCGTGCGTGGAGCGGCGCTTGCCGTGCTTTGGCCGCCCGCAGCCAGTTCCTCGATTCGGGTTCTGCGTGCGCCGGATTTCTCAGGCAGGAATCCCAGGAACGCGAACTCCGTTGCAGGCAGGCCCGAAGCGACGAGCGCGCTCAGCGCCGCATTCGCGCCAGGAATGGGGACGACTAAGACGCCTGCATCAATAGCCGCCGCGACAAGCCGGCTGCCGGGATCGCTGATGGCGGGAGTGCCGGCATCGGAAACCAGCGCGATACGCGCGCCGCATTTCAGCGCTTCCACCAACTCACGGGCGCGCGCGTCTTCATTGTGCTCGTGGCAGCTTATGGTCGGGACGTCAATCCGATAGTGATTGAGCAGCTTCTGGGTCTGGCGCGTGTCTTCGCAGGCGATGCGATCGACGCTGCGCAGCACGTCGAGGGCGCGCAAGGTGATGTCGTTGAGGTTGCCGATGGGTGTTGCGACCACGTAGAGGCCGGGAGCTATCGGGGTAGTTTCCCCGGTCCCCAAATGCGAGGGACCGGGGGCACCTTGGGATTTGCTATCCCAGGTCCCAGAATCGGGACCTGGGGCACCCTCGATGTTGCTTTCCCAGGTCCCAGAATCGGGACCCTTCGGCAAGCTCAGGAGAGGCTCTGGGGCACCCACGGGTTTTGGAGGGTCCGGCATTGCGGACTCAGTCTCCGGATTCCAAGCGCTCGATGCGGCGTTGTTCGGCGAGCAGCGACATGGAGCTCATGAGGTTCTGCACGCTGACCACGCCCACTACGCGGCCGCTTTCTGTGACTGGAATAAGGCCCAGTCCGTGGCCGGCGGTCAGGCGGCGGATGGTAGTACCCAGCGTGTCTTCGGGGCGGGCCACCTGGAAGGCGCGCGACATGACGGATTGCACGTAGCCATTGCCCTCGTCGCGCAACGCGTCGACAATGCGCTGGCGGCTAACGATGCCTACCAGTTGCGGCCCGCGGACGACGGGGAAATCCTCCTGCAGCGAGTGGACGCATCGCACCAGCGCATCAGAGAGCGTATCGGAAGGCGACAGCGTGGCGAAGTCAGTGAGCATGACCTCGCGCATGCGCACCGTGTCGACCACGGACTGGAAGAAAACGCCTTGGTCCTCAATTTGTGCGCCGACCATTATGAAGAGTCCGGCAAGGAACAGCCAGGGGTCGCGCAGCGGCATGTAAGAGAGCATGAGCAGAAAAGCGAGCGCCTGGCCGAGGCCGGCGGCGGCGCGGCCGGCAGGGCCGAAACCATGAGTCCGGGCAAAGATGGAGCGGATGATGCGGCCACAGTCGAGAGGATAGGCAGGCAACAGATGCAGCAATCCCAGGAGAGCTTGAATCCATACCATGCTGCGCAGCAGCGAGGTCGCTGTGATAAGCGGATAGCTCATAAGGCTGACCGCGCCGCTTGCGCCCTGAATAATGGCGGCGATGACCAGCGCGGAAGCGAAGTTCGCCGCCGGGCCGGCGAAGGCAAGCGCGAGCTGGCCGCGGCCGTGGTTGGCATTCTCCTGGCTTTCAGGATTGGCGTAGGCAAAAAGGCCGCCGATGGGCAGAAGCAGGATGGCCCGCAAGCGAAAATCGAGGAGCGCGGCAACCAGAAGGCGAGCGGTTTCGCGGGTAACGATGGCGGCCACGAGCAGCATGAAGAGGACTACGCCGCGCGACCATTGCTGGGCTCCGCTGATGCCCATAAAGACGAAGACCAGCAGGGGGAAGAAGACGTGGATGCGCAATTCGACACCCATCCAGCGTCCCAGCGGGATTGACCAGCCTCGCATAGTTCGATTGTAGATTGCCGGGCCAGTTGCCGCAGTCAATTATCCTTTAGGGCGATGCGGATCATTGCCGGACAGTACCGATCGCGAGTGCTGGCCGCGCCGGCGGGAATGGCGACGCGGCCGACCAGCGACCGGCTGCGCGAAACACTGTTCAATGTGCTGGCGCCGAGGATCGCAGGGGTGCGGTTTCTCGATCTCTATGCGGGATCGGGCGCAGTGGGGATTGAGGCATTGAGCCGCGGAGCCGCGCATGTGGTTTTTGTGGAGCGCGCGGCGGCTGCGTTGAAGGTTTTGCGGGCAAATCTGGAGCGGCTGGGAATCACGACAGGGTTCGAAATTCGCGCGGGGAGCGTGGCGGGCTATCTCCGATCGGTTTCTGTAGCTAGTCCGAAACGGGAACCCCACGAAGTGGTGTTCTTGGATCCGCCGTATGAGGCGGCGGAGGAGTATGAGGCGACGCTGGGGTTGTTGGGCGGGGAAAACTGGTCTCCCAGATCCCCAAGTGCGAGGGATCTCTACCCCACGGACGGAGACCTGTCCGTGGGGACCCCGGACCTGGGGCACCCGAGTTTGTGCCTGGCTCCGGGTGCAGTAGTGATTGCCGAACACAGGCGGAAGGATCGGCTGGAAGACCGCTATGGAGCGCTTGAGAGGGCTCGATTGCTCGAGCAGGGAGATGCGGCGCTGAGTTTTTATGCGAGGGCGGGGGAATCATGAGCGCACCTTGGGTGCACCCGACTGGTGTCTGTCTCGGAAGTTCGAAGCGAAAATCCGGAAAACCAAAAGCAGATTCTTCGCTCACCACCCTCGAACTGAAATACGTTCGGGGCCCCGTTCACTCAGAATGACATTTCCGTTCATATTTGGAATTTCACGTACGGGGCCTAGAATGTTCGGGATGAAAATTCGAATCGTTTGGTTAGCGTCTACCGTGCTGCTGCTGGCAGCAGCGCCCAGGATTCTTTGCGGACAGGCTGTTCCGGCCGCGCCCCATCCTCAGCTTGTCATCCTCGACACCGATATTGGCGACGACATTGACGACGCCTTTGCGCTGGCGCTGGTGCTGAAGAGCCCGGAGCTGAAGCTGCTGGGAGTGACGACGGAGTTTGGCGACACGGAGCTGAGGGCGAGGCTGGTTGACCGGTACCTGGGAGCCGTAGGGCGCGGTGATATTCCCGTGCTGGCTGGAGTTGCATCGCCAGCGAAGGGCCCGCTCTCGCAGGCCGCATACGCAGAGGGCGCGCCCAACAGGAAACACGCAGATGCGGTGTCGTTCATCCTGCAACAGATACGCGCCCATCCCGGCCAGGTCACGCTGATTTGCATCGGTCCGTTGTTCAACGTTCAGGCGGCGATCAAGCGCGATCCGGCGACATTCAGGAAGCTGAAACGGGCGGTGCTGATGGGCGGCAGCATCTATCGCGGGTATGGAGACACGAACGCGCCTCCTCAGCCGGAGTGGAACATCCTGAACGATCCGGATGGGTTGAAGGCGCTGCTTGGCTCGGGCGTGCCGGTGTACATGATGCCCCTCGACTCGACGCAGATCCATCTCGATCAGAAGGCGCAGGCGGCGATCTTCAGCAACGGCTCCGCGCTCACCGATCAACTGACGCTGCTGTACCACGAGTGGTCGGGGACGGGCGAGTGGAAGACGCCGACGCTCTTCGATCCAGTTGCGGTGACCTATACGATCCGGCCCGATCTTTGCCCGGCGACGCCGATGCGGATCGAGGTGGATGCAAAGGGGCAGACGCGCCCGGTTCAGGGCGCGGCGAATGCGCAGGTTTGTTTGAAATCCGATGAACAGGGCTTCCTGGGACTCCTTGCTGACCGGCTGCTGAAGGATCGGCAGCGATAGCCCATCGAGATAAGGCTCGTAATATCAGGCGTTTTGACCAAATCGGACCGCGGTATCGGCTTGTCATATCGGTGAGTGAGCCCGGTCACATCCAACTTGATTGACAGCAGACGACAGTAAGAGGAAAAATGGCGGGTTCTTAGGAAAAGGGACTCGCGAGCAAGTGCAGGGAGGGGGACCGTGAAAAACGCGGCGAAGATCTTAGGAATCCTGGCTATATTGGCTACCGGAGCTTTTGTCAGCGGGTGCAAGACCGCTCCGGAGCTGACCCAGGCTGAGGCGCAGGCAATGATCCAGGCGAAGTATGACCAGACGCCGCCTCAGCCGTTCACAATCGTGTTGAACGACCTGGGGATGCGGCAGGGAATAAGTGACAAGTACTGGCAGGGAGTGAAGAAGTACCCGAACGGATATTGGGGCGACTTCAAGCTGACCGATGAGGGCAAGAAACAGGTGAAAATGTTGGACGGCAGCGACGTGATCAAGTGGCGGCCCGATGGGCCAAACGATCTGAGATACGCGTACAGCATCTCGACTGTTGCCTTGAATCATTTGAAGGCACGGAGCTTTGGCGAGATTCAGGATGTTGGGCCGACCAAGGTTGTGTCGTATTACGAGGACGTGGTTCTGGCCGGAGTGCCGGATGCGCTCTCGACGATTGCGCACAACCCCGGCAATCATCTGAGCGCCCATCGGCAAGCGACCTTTGTGCTCGACAACAACGCCTGGAAGCTGCAGTCGGTCGAGTAATCCCGATTGATCGCGGTTAAGGCGGCCGCTTCCGGCTGCCGGCTTGGCTGTCTATTGAGCGCGCGAGCGTGGTTTGTCTCGCGCGCTCAGTTTTTACGGCGCGCAGGATTTTCTCCCGGGAGGGTTTAGTGTTGACCCCTCCTGCTTTTCTTGTTATCTTAGAAAGGTTCGCAAGAACGCAGCCGTACGTGTGCCTGAAGAGTGAGTTGGCGGTGCGGCGCGATTGGGACACCCGGACCCGGCAAGGGTGCGAGTGAGCCCGGGCAAGGCCGGAGCGCCTGCCCAAGAAATCCCGGATTGGCTCTCATCTTGCGGAGGGCAGGGATCATATCGCATCGGCGCCCGCGCGTTTCTCCACCTCGGAGGGGCTATGCGGGCCGGGATCAGCGAAACGGAGCTGGCTTTTCCGGTGGGAAAACGCTCGGCCACCGTCCTGGTTCTCGTCTGAGATCGGAATGGAGACAGACGCGAAGCACTAACAGGCGCGTTTTCGTGTGTTTGGCTGCGGATAAAAGCCAACCAAAACGAGAACGGCACGAAGTGCCGCGCGGCTGAAATTGAGGTTGGCTGTTCACGGCGTTTTAGGAAATATTGCTTCGGGCGTAGTTGGTTGAAGGTCGCCGCTTCATGTTGGTCGCGTCGACTTTGGGTTTGTGCTTTCGGACACAGCGTTTCCTAAAACGCGAAGTAGCAAGGAGTTTTGGTTTGCCTACGTTTAACCAGTTGGTTCGCAAGGGGCGTACGGCGCCCCGCTACAAGACGGCCTCACCGGCGCTGCAGGCTTCGCCGCAGCGGCGCGGCGTTTGCACCCGCGTGTACACGCAGACACCCAAGAAGCCGAATTCGGCGCTGCGCAAAGTGGCCCGCGTCCGGCTCACCAATGGGATTGAGGTGACTACCTACATTCCGGGCATCGGCCACAACCTGCAGGAGCACTCGATCGTGCTCATCCGCGGCGGCCGTGTGAAGGATCTGCCCGGTGTGCGGTATCACGTGGTTCGCGGAACCTTGGACTCGGTGGGGGTTGCGGGCCGCAACCAGAGCCGCTCGAAGTACGGCACCAAGCGCGCCAAGGGCGGCGCGGCGAAGAAGTGAGCTCCGCTCTTTCGCGTTTTGGACGAGAGTAGTGGGTGAGCCGGCGCGGCCGGCGCAGGCGAGATTGAGCGAACAGCGAAAAGCTGAAAGCTGTTTTGAGGGATTATGCCGAGAAAAGGGCACATTTCGAAGCGGGAAGTAGCGCCGGACCCAGTTTATGGGTCGACGCTGGTAACCAAGTTTGTGAACTCAATGATGTGGGGTGGCAAGAAGTCGACCGCCCAGGGCATCTTCTACCAGGCGATGAAGAACCTGGAGGAAAAGGGCGGCGGCGACGACGCGCTCAAGCTCTTCAAGAAGGCGGTAGAGAACTGCAAGCCGCTGCTTGAGGTGAAGACGCGGCGCGTGGGCGGCGCCAACTACCAGGTACCCATCGAGGTGAACCCCGACCGCAGGACCTCGCTGGCGATCCGCTGGCTGATCACCTATGGGCGCGCCCGCGGCGAGAAGGGTATGACCGACAAGCTGTCCAATGAGCTGCTCGATGCGGCCAACGGCCGCGGCGCGGCCATGAAGAAGAAGGAAGACGTCCACCGCATGGCCGAGGCCAACAGGGCGTTCGCGCATTACCGGTGGTAGAGAAGCAGGGACTAGGGACTAGAGCCTGACTCCTGGGAGATGTGAAGAGTTGAGCCGGCCAGCAAGAGGCGTCCGGCGCGGCAAGGTTGAACAAACAGACCTGCCGGAAGTGGATCAGCGTCGGGCTCAGCGCCCGAAAGGATATTGATCGTGGCACGCACCATACCTCTGAATCGTTGCCGGAACATCGGCATCATGGCGCACATCGACGCCGGAAAGACGACAGCGACAGAGCGCATTCTGTTTTACACCGGCATCACGCACCGCATCGGCGAAGTGCATGAGGGCACGGCGACCATGGATTACATGGAGCAGGAGCAGGAGCGCGGCATTACGATTACGTCGGCCGCAACCACCTGCATGTGGAAAGATGTCCGCATCAATATTATCGATACCCCCGGCCACGTGGACTTTACCGCCGAGGTGGAGCGCTCGCTGCGCGTTCTCGACGGCGCCGTGGCGGTGTTTGACTCGGTGAGCGGTGTCCAGCCCCAGACCGAGACCGTATGGCGGCAAGGCGACAAGTACAAGGTTCCCCGGATCTGCTTTGTCAACAAAATGGACAAGAACGGCGCGGACTTCGAGTTTGTGCTCGAAACCATCCGCAAGCGCCTGGGTGCGCGGCCGGTTGCGCTGCAGATTCCCATTGGCGCCGAAGCCAACTTCAAGGGCGTGGTCGATCTCATCGAGATGAAGGCCGTTATCTGGCACGACGAGAGCCTGGGCGCCGAGTATTCCATTGAGGAGATTCCCGCCAACCTGGTGAAGAAGGCGAATGCGTTTCGGGCGCAGTTGATCGAAA
>Ga0326727_10001256_pt1 | contig 96007 bp, 88 predicted proteins | sample MB2enrmetagenome_FD_207643 | JGI IMG/M metagenome (GOLD analysis project Ga0326727, IMG submission 207643) | Lab enriched peat soil microbial communities from McLean, Ithaca, NY, United States - MB29MY | ecosystem: Environmental > Terrestrial > Soil > Wetlands > Peat | place: USA: New York... | reverse complement strand
GGGAAATCACCATCTCCCTCGACGAACGGGCTCGCAAGCTGGTGGCATATCTACCGTTCAGCCGGGATGTCGAGGCAACGGAGCCGTGTTCCTTCGTGCCCATCGACATCAACGAGCGGAGCATCGATCATGCCGTCGTGACCGAGAACGCCCTTGGATTGGGTTCGATCGACACGTCCGAGGTCTCGACGGTGCACTACACCTACTCGTTGAAGCGAAGGAGGATCCAGGAGAGCATCGACACCAGCACCCCGTACCGCGTCAAGAAACGGAAGGAGTTGCTCGCCAAGTACGGCAGGCGAGAACGAAACAAGACAAAGGAGCTCCTTCCGCGGATGGCAGCCGTTGAAGACGAGGGGAGCGAGGCGGCGGCTGAACCGGTGGAACTTCGGGATGTTCCAGCAACTCATGACCTACAAGGTCAACGCGACGGGAAATGTCGTCGTGAAGGTGAGCGCGAGGAACACGTCAAGGAAATGCGTCAAGTGTGGCAAGAACACCACGTGCAGGTCTGCAACCTTCACCTGCCAGCAGTGCGGCTTCTCCATGAACCGGCACCTGCTCGCGGCGATCAACATCCTCGACAAGTACATCGTGGAAATCGACAAGACAAAGTCGAAGCATCAGGATGTAGCGAGTGCCGTTCCCGCTGAAAGCGATCGGATGAAATCGGTGGCTGGAGCGTTCCGCGAACGCGTTGAATCCATCGGTGGAGATCGAAAGAATGTCATTACACGTATCGACATGTTGCAAAAAGTAATGGCATTTTAGAACGGCAGGAAAGAACGTACGGCCATGGTTATGAACGAAAATCTGTTCAGCCCCGAGCCCCCGAAGTGGCTCGCGCAAGGCTATCTCTTCCAGGCCGGCACCGTTCAGGGGTGCAGCAACAACCACGCGAGCGAGATGATCCTCGGCACGTGCCACGATGGCATCCAGGACCTGCACGTGGTGTGGTTCGCTGGAACCGTTGAGGGGCACGTCGATACAAAGATCATGTATTGTAAGATCAGTTATGACGTTGAAACGGCCTTGGCCCTTCCCGAGATCGAGCAGGGCGACCCGTTCGAACCGCACAACACGGACCTGTTCTCGTATTCCGAGCCGCGCGCCATCGCGTGGGTGCAGGAGCGGTCCAGCGGCAACGCCGTACCTTTCATCGACGCGCGAGGGAGGTTCCACCTGTGGTTCGCCGCCTATTACACGAAGGGGTCGAACGTTCCCGAGGGGGAGAATCCCAAGCGTCGGGACATCTATTACCAGCACTCTGACGACGGCGGAGAGACGTGGACCGACCCCGAGATCTGGAGCCCTCGCCCGGGTCTCTGGGCGCGGGAAGCCCTTAGGGTTCTGGATGACGGGACGTGGCTCCTGCCGCTCAACGACGAGACGACCTACGTGCCCGAGTGTGATGGTAATTGGTCCAGCATATTCGCCTTCAGCCACGACGAGGGAGAGACGTGGGAATTCAGCGGCCTCTATTCCGTGCCCCGCAGCCTGAACTGGGTGCCCGATGCCGCCCGGGCAGGCATGATCCAACCCACGGTCGTGCAGCTGGCCGATGGGTCGCTCTACTGCCTGAACCGGTCCCACACGGGTTGGGTTGTGGAAATGAGGTCGAATGATCGAGGAAAAACGTGGACCGAACCCGGACTCACATCGCTGCCCAACCCGCAATCCAATATCTGCATGATCCGGCGGGCCAACGGCGACCTGCTGCTCGCCTACAACCCGTCCCACCTTAACCGCTTCCCGATCTCCATCGCCAGGAGCCGGGACGAGGGCAGGACGTGGCAGCGGCTGTTCGACCTGCGGAACGAGCGGGGGGAGCTGTCCTACCCGTCGCTCGTGGAAACGCCCGACGGGCTCGTGCATTGCACGTACACGCTCCAGTGGGTAACCCTAGGTCACGATGTTTTCTTGCTGGACTAATCTTTCCCTGTTTTTTGGGAAGGAACATCGATGCTAGTGAGTGGGGAACAGCTGCAGAGAGATAGAAAGCATTCACGTCAATGGAGTGCTTGATTCAGGTCTTTATTCGGCGTTTTCTCACCAATAACTTGCATTTGCGTGGCTGTTCGAATTCATTACCAATAAAAATAATCAGAACGCCGGCCATTCACCGTTTCTCGGACCCTGCTTGGCTAGTAGGATCGAGTTCACGTACAATTGGCTTCCTTAACATGAACATCCCAAATGATACGAAAAGTAATGCAAGCACCACAAATACGGCATAAACGTACATGAGGTCAAGAACGGGGACAGAATCAATTATTGCAGAAAACGGAAAGGGTACTATTATCAGAACAATAAAGAGAACTACGAGAATGGTGCAAAGTTGGCCGTTTTTTGGACGTGTTATCGAATAAAGAGGAGGACTATCATTTGCGGGTTGGCTTTCTCCGGTGTCCTCCCCGCGCAAAAAACTCGCGAGCAATCGCCTTAACCACACGAGGGCATTCAAGTCTGCTCCACAAGCCACGTTGACCGGCCACCAAGACCTTGCCAAGACGACACAATGCGCGGATACGTATCGTTAAAACTTGACGGAAAAGGCCACGTCGCTTGTCAAAGGGTATTGCTTTCGCTGTGCGGTCCACATCACCATCCTTTCGTTGCGGGAAAGCCTGAACCATTCAACGATCATGACCGCGATGTCCTTGTCGATGGTGGTGGTAATTTGCCATTCGCCGTAACCATACAATAGTATTGATCCCTCAGTGGCAACAAGCATTGCTATCATGATGTATGGCATTAACTTTATGATGTATGGCATTAACCTTGGGCCTAAGCGAGTGAAAAGCACCGAGAAAATCCAAGGTGCTAAATAAATCAACGAACCTGCAATAATTACCGCTATGATTATTGATGGTATCGGGCTGAAGGTCGTTTTCCTGAACCTGCTCCGGACAACAAGCCTTGAGCTTGAACGTTCAAGAATTTCGAAGGATCCCTCCATACGGATATATGCTTGGTTTTTTTTTTATATTTTCTGACAAGCTTGAAACAGGGGCAACCGGGATGCCTATCCTGTCCGGTGACTTTCTCGTGCCACCGTGAGCCGCCAAGGAGCGCGAATCCGAAACCTCGCATAACAACCAGAGGGATTGTCCCCATCTACCTTCAAGCAACCCGGCGTCGCGGGACACGGCCTTCAATAAGCGGTCGTCCGGCTGATGGCAGTCCACCTAACATATTTTTCCAAGGAAGACGACGGCCGCTCGCTGAAGGTCGTGCAGTTCAAGGCCCGGGGATAGAAGGCATTTCCACTCTAATGTCTTCGTTAATTCGCTCGGTTTATGAAGCCATATTCGATGCTTTCCCGCCCATTTTCAATGCGATCATTCCCGACACGATCTCCACGACGCCTGATGCGATAGCAATGTAAAATCCAGTCGAAAGAAGTTGGGACATCAAACTTAAGCCGGTATATCCGCTAAGCGTTGACGGATTGATCGTGATCTGCATTGCAAGCTCGACAAAGAGGATCGATCCCGATATTATGAGCACGCTCAGCCCATCATATCGTTAAACCGTTCTCTCTTTGCTTTTAGCGAGTTGGAAACAGCTGCACGAGCGTGATGAGAAATTCGACGACAAAAACAACCGCGAGGATGATTTCTGTCCAGAGAAGAAGGTTTTCGTTAGTATCAGCCTTGGCCGTGGAGTAAATATCACGCAATGTCTCCAGCCGGTTCCGCACGCTCTTCGACCATTCATCAAGCCGGAAGAGATCTCCGATGTGCTTGTAGATGCCTGCGAGGTAGTAATCGCCGACGATCTTCGAGGAATTCTCGATATTTTCAAGCAAGAAAGTCATGTCGACCCGCAGTCGCGTGAGCTCGTTCACCTTGCTGCCGATCCTCCGCCGACTGAACCGTCGCTTGGATAACAGCACCCGCATGTCGTCCTCGGCGATGTCCAGACGCTTGTCGAGGATCTTGTCGAGCGTGCGGAGTTCCAAGAGTTCGTAATTCGCCAACTCTGTAACGAGCATGATGTCCTCGTAATCGCGGGCAGGGTCGAGGATCAGGCACCGGTCGATGTCGAAGATGACCATGTCGTTCTCATGGAACGAGAACGACTTATCGAGCGTTTCCTTTATTTGCTTGTCGTGGAGGCGGAGGTTCTTGTTTTCCTCTATGAGAAGGGCGGCAATAAGCCTGTCATTTTCCTTCACGAAGGTTTCGGGGGTTCCTACGTCGTCCCAGATGCAATACGCATTGTAGGTCTCCTCTTCCGGGGGATCGAACGTATAAAGCCCCTTCTCGATGCAGCCCTTGAGGGTGTCGTGCATTTCCTTGAACTCGGCATCCATGTAAGCCCAGATATCGAGGGCACCGTATGACGTGGTTAGCTTCACGTCCTTGATCGTGTCGAAATCCTCGAGGGGAAATCCCGCGAACTGGAGGCGCGCAATGAACGTGATTACCCCGTCCTCGTAGAGTTTCGCGTCGAGCGTGACAACGGAGAAATTCTCGACCACGGGGTTGAATTCGTCGATCTGCACGAACAATGGCTGCGGCATGGAAATGTGGTAGTCGGTGTCTCGGGAGGCTGTCGAGGGCATCTGCTTGATGACATCAACCTGCGTGCAGGCGAGATTCAGGTCTATTCTGCTTCCAGCCTCGAAGAGCTTGAAGAATATGGCCTCGCCGTTCATACCATGCACTCCTTGTCTCGTTTCGTTGGGTTGATGCTAGGTATAATGTTCCTGCCGTCGGTTTGAAGTTTGACTTCTCCCGAGAAACTTCAAAACCATTCAAACGTGGCACTTCCGGAACCTCGATTCCCTGTCCTTCCCTTTCATCCGCGGAAGAAGTTGTGATCCATTTCCAGACCTCGGGCAGTAACGAGGAAACGCAAGTTTGGAAAGTGAATTGAAACCGTCGCATTTCCGATCAATCGCGATTCGTTCGGGCGTATTCCACGTGATGATTCAATCATGGTGCAAAGGACAAAAGAACACTTCGCGAAACCAAGGCGAGACTTTCAACATCGGTTATTTTAAATTGCCACGCTGCCGATCTTTGAATAAGGTACGATCGAGGAAAATAGCTATGCCCGCGATCAAAATTCATGTTACGTCTGGTGCCACCGTACCCCAAGGCGTTGTTGCCAAGGGCGGTGGAAAGAAGTTGACGGACTACCGGAACGCGGCTGCCGTGATATTTCTTGACACGTCAGACCTCAAAGCGCTCGGCGTGTTCCCCGGCACGGCGGTCGAGGTGCGGAACGAGTTCGGCCACGTCATCGTGACCTGCCAGCAAACCCCGGACGGCCCGCATCCAGGGATCGGTTTCATGCCCCGAGGGCCATGGACCAATGTCATCATCGACCCCGAGACGCATTGCTCGGGGGCGCCCACGTACAAGGACACTGTCGTGGAAGTCGTTCCAGTCCCCAACAAGGCCCCACTGCAAATGGCAGACTTGATGCGCCAAACGTACATTCTCAAGGAGTGATACAATGTTCGTCACATCTGATTCTAGCATTACCATCACGAAGGATGGCAAGAAGCTTGTTTCCGACGTCACGTGCCCGTTCTGCGGCTCGGCCTGCGACGACATCGTGTGCGAGGTCGACGGGAACGAGATAATCAATGTTTACAACGCATGTAAGGTTGGCACATCGAATTTCTTGCCTTGCCACGGCGCCGAGCGGTTCACCACGCCCCTGTGGCGCGACGACAAGAAGGACGATTTCCAGCCGATCTCGTGGGACGAGGCCCTCGAAAAAGCGGCCGACATCTTCATCGCGGCCAAGCACCCGCTGTGGTTCGGGTGGTCAGAGACGTCGGTCGACGCGATCAGGGAAGGCGTTCGCCTTGCCGAGCTCACCGGTGGCACGATCGACGGCCAAGTGACGCACTGCCACGGACCCTCGGTGCAGGCTATTCAGGAGGTCGGGTATCCCACGGCCACGCTCGGCGAGGTCAAGAACCGGGCCGACATGGTCGTCTACTGGGGGTGCAATCCCATGAACGCGCATGCTCGGCACATGAGCCGCTACAGCACGTTCGTTTCTGGATTCTTCCGGCGACACGGGCGCCAAGAACGGAAGCTGATCGTCGTCGATCCACGCCATACTGATACCGCGAAGCTGGCCGACCAGTACATCCCGATCGAGCTCGGCGCGGATTACGAAGTCTTCCAGACCATGCGCGCCATCCTCCGAGGCCACACGCCATCCAAGGACATTGTCGGTGGAATTCCCGTCACGACGCTCACCCAGCTCGTCGAGGACATGAGATCGGCGTCCTACGGCGCACTCTTCTTTGGCCTCGGATTGACCCACGGCGCATCCAAGAAGAACAACGTCGAAGCGGGCATCGGCCTCGTCCAAGACCTCGCCGACTACTCCAAGTGGCAGATCATGCCCCTCCGGGGCCATTACAACGTCACCGGGCTCAACCAAGTGCTATCATGGATGACCGGCTACCCGTACGGGGTGAACTTTGCCCGTGGCTACCCGCGCTACAACATCGGCGAATTTACATCTGTCGAGATGCTGGCGCGCAAGGAGGTCGATGCCATGCTCAGCATCGCCGTTGATCCTGGTGCACATCTCCCGCAAAAATGCCTCCAGCGCATGGCCGAGATACCGCTCGTCGCCTGCGACATTCACCCGACTCCGACGACCGAGCTGGCAAATCTCATTATCCCCGGCACGCATGACGGAATTGAAGCCGAGGCGTCCTGCTATCGCATGGACGGCGTGCCCATCTTTATGCGCAAGGTGGTCGAGCCACCCGAGGGCTGCGCCGAGTCGAACGCGGCATGGTTGGCCAAGCTTGTCGTCATTGTCGAGCACAAGCTAAATGTCAACCACCTGTGAATGCCACTTGCTTTATAGCATCTACTTTTTTCTCGTAGTTAGCATGTTTCAAACGGTGGCACGATGATCGAGTCCATCTGGCCCGACTCGGGACGAATCACCGAACCTGTCATGTTCTTCACGACTGGCAGGTCAGATCTCGAGGGACGACTCCTGTTTGTCCCTCGAGTGTTATCCATGAAATGTCCAACTTTGTTCACATTTTGTCGAACTGTTAAGCAACCCCAATGATTTCAGACACGTTCTGTACTGCAACGCGATCGTGGACGTGCTTTGAATGGAACCGGGTATCCGCATCAGGTTCTAACGGTAATCCTTTAGGTTATTAATCGTTGGTAATCGTGCTGGATTCGGTTTTAATACCAGTGCCAGTTGTCGGTGCCCCTGTCCATGGAGAACACAGCAGGTTCTAATGAAGAACTGGAAGAATTAGATAGCGACCAATCTTCGAATTCAGAACAGGATGTGGAAGAAGGTACCATAGAAGAGAAGGCACCTGTAAACACGCCCAAGGGGCAGAAAAGACCGGCACCGCCAGCCATTCCCGTTTCCATTAGCGCCGATGCCCTCACGCAGCCAGGATGCCCTGAACCGGCGCCCCAAATTAGGATCGTTCATGATAAGATGCCCCAGAACGAGGGCGAATTCAAGTGCCCGAGCTGTGTCTACCGCAAGGACGGCATCCCGGGTATCGTCCTGCAGAAGCGGAACCAAGGCGAGATCCTGAGCATCCAGTTATCCCTAAACTGTGGGCACACGTGCGACATCATCATCAACAAGAACTTGGAACTCGTATCCCAAACGTGCAGAGATTATGACATCGATCTTGACGTGGACAAGTTTTTGGAAGGAGATGCAGAGCTTGACACGTACATCGGAAAGATGGCACCGAAACATGATCATGCTAAGGGAGACGAGTTGGAGCACCAGATGCTCTCCGCGCTTCAAGTTATGAATCTGAAATTTTCGGCCAAGCAACTGTCCGTGGTGATCCCCACGAAGGCCCAGCTCAAGACAGAGGCCCAGATCAAGGCGGAAGAGGAGAAGACCCGCCAGCAATCGGAACTCACGTCGACCGACAACGTTGCCTACCTTCGCGTGATGGAATTCGAAAAACTCGCCGCTGGCCACAATTCCTACAGCATAGAGAAGTTTTGCCAGGCATTGAAAGGCATCGATAAGGCGGTCATCCTGAGTTTCATCAAGAAGATCGATAACGATTTCCTCATCAGTTACGATGATAAAACGAAGATGGTGCGGTTCTACAACCCATCGACGCCCGAGATGGAGATCCTCAGCCGGGCGTTTGAAAAATGGATACGATTTAACCGGTTCTAGTTTTAAGTTCCCGTGATTACCTGCTTGATCGTTTTCAAGAGCTGCTCGGCAGTATAGGGTTTCGTGATGAACGCATTCGCGGCGACCTTGGTGTTCATCCGCTTCTCATTGCGGATCAGGCCGCTCACGCCAACAATTTTCACGCCCGGATCGATCTCGCGCAAGGCGCGAATGCAGGTTTGGCCATCCATAACGGGCATCATCATGTCGATGAGAACCAACTCGATTCCTTTGTGCTGCCGAAATACTGTAACGGCCTCGGAGCCGTTCTTCGCGTCGATCGTGCTGTACCCGTTTTCCTCGAGGATGGCCTTCGTGACCTGCCGAATCGGTTCCTCGTCATCGACGATGAGGATCATCTCACCCTGGCCGCGGCTAAGGCCCTCATCGCTGGGGACGGTCTCGAGCCCCTCGGCGGACTGGATCGCGGGAAGGTAAACCTTGAACGTGGCACCCTGTCCGACCTCGCTCTCGACCTGAAAAAACCCGCCGTGGCTCTTCACGATGCCCAGCGACGTCGGGAGCCCGAGTCCCGTGCCCACACCCGGCTTTTTGGTCGTGAAAAATGGCTCGAAGATCCTGTCCATAATCGACGGGGGTATCCCCGTGCCGGTGTCTTGTACCGTGATGCACACGTAGGGGCCGATCTTGGCGTTGATGTCCATGCGAACTGAGTTTTCGTCGAATAGAACATTATCAGCTTTGATGCGCAACTTGCCAGCGTCCTCCATAGCGTCCTTGGCATTGATGCAAAGGTTCATCAAGACTTGGTGCAGCTGAGTTCCATCGCCGAGCACGTCCAGTATATCGGGGGCAATATAAGTCTCGATCTCGATCGCCCGCGGAAAGGTTTCCGAGATGGTCTTGTAGAGATCGCCGATCAATTCATCGATGTGTACGGGTTGGCGTTCACCTTCTACACCTCGTGCAAATGACAGAACTTGACGTATGAGGGCGGCCCCGCGGCTTACATTTGACTCCAGCATTGAGAGGATGTCTTGGCTGTCCTCGTCGGCCACTTTGTACCTGAGCAGGCCCAAGCTAACCATAATCGGCGTGAGGATGTTGTTCAGGTCGTGGGCCAAACCTCCGGCGAGGGTGCCGATGCTTTCCAGCCGCTGGGCGCGCAGGAGCTGGGATTCCAGCCTCTTCTTCTCCGTGATATCTGAGTTGATGACGAGGATTGATTCTGGCTGTCCATTGGGGTCGTAGACCAGTGCCCACCTCGTGTCGACCACGACTTCGTTGCCGTCCCGGTCCACGTGCCTCATCTCGCCTCGCCACGTGCCCTTTGATTTAACAGCATCCAGCGCCTCGAAAGCTTGCGTGTAAGGCCCTTCCTTGAAGAGTAGTTCATGGCTCACCTTCCCGATCGCCTCCTCGGACGTCCAGCCATACAGCCGCTCGGAACCCTTGTTCCAGTACAGGATACGATTGTCCAAATCCCTGAGCGTGATGGAATCGTGCGCGTTGTCGAGCAACTCGGCTTGGCGGCGGATTTGCTGCTCGTACTCGTTACGGCGGGTCATGTCGCGTGCATCGGTAAACACGCCTTGGATCTCTCCTTTTTCATTTCTAAAAACGGTTGCGTTGTATGAGACGTCTATGATTTTCCCGGAACGGTGGCGAATGGCAAGCGGGTAATCGCGAACAGACCCTTGCGTGAAAGCGAGCTGGTATCCGGTTCTTGCCTGCTCCGGATCCGTGAAATAATCACTGAAATCACTCCCGATCAATTCGGTCCTGGAATAACCCGTTACTTGCTCGGTCGCCTCGTTCACGTCGGTGATCCTGCCTTCCGAATCGATCGTGGCGAATGGGTCGAGACTTGCCTCGATCAGGCTGCGGACGTAATTCGATTGTTCGCGTATCTTTTCGATGGATTTCCTGTTTTCTTCAAAAAGACGGGCCGTGTTAATGGCAGTCGATATGGAAGATGCCAATCTTTGCCCGAAATCGATCTCCGCGCGGCTGAATTTCACGATAGTGGTATGATAGTTGAAATGGATTGAACCGAGAACTTGATCCGACAGAATCAGCGGGAATACCATCACCGAACGAATTCCATACTGCTCTTGCATAAACCGGTTTACACGATCATCAATGCTGGTGTCATCCACAATGACAGGTTGCCTGGTCTGGGCGGCTATCGCCCCAAGGGAAGCCTCGTCATCCGAGAACGCCCTACCTACCACATCAAACGGAAAATTGCACGTGTACCGCACGACCCAAGCCCCCTCCTCCAGCATGATTAGGAACGATGATTCAGCCCCGATGAACTTGGTCGACATTTCAAAGACTCTCTGCATCACCATCGTGTAATCTAATGTGGAGTTCAGGAGCGTGGTGATCTCGTAAATTGCTTCATTTAATCGAATCGCATCGGTTTTTTCTGCATATAACCTCGCATTTTCAATTGCAAGGGCCGCGCGATCGGCAACGTCCTGCACGAACGTAAAGTCCTCCTGCGTGTAAGAAGGTTGGTCCCGCACGCGCGAGAGGGAAATCACGCCAATCACTTTACCATGCCCCATAAGCGGGACGGATATTTGGCTCGAAACGCCATAAACCTGATTATATTGCTCGAAAGCTGGTGGTACGTTGGCTTGGAGATCGCTCTCGGACACGACGGGGACCAAGACCGGCTCTTTCATCAGCGCGACGCGACCGGGAAGGGATTCATCGACATTATCGGTGGCGGATGCGCTCAACTCGCGGACGAGGGCTTCGGCGTCGGGATCGCGGTGGGCAAAGGCTGCAATGGGCACATGCCGCTGGTCCTCTGAGGGGATGCGTATCGAGCAAGCATCGCCGATGAAATCGGCGAGCGTTCGTGCGATGATGTCGAGCAGGGCTTGATAATCAAAACCTGCCCCCGCCAATCCTCGTTGCAGTTGATCCAGAAGATGCGATTGCGTCTCGTTCACGTGCATTCCCTTTCTTGGATGTTGATTCGCGGGTTCCTTACCGCGGTCCTCGCTGGACTTTGCTTAAAACCGGTAACATCCGAGCATTGATAAATCAAGGTGCTTCGTTGTAAAACAACAGGACCACCGCATCATCCGACACTTCGGGCCTCGAAAGTCAGGAAAATCAAGCCAATAACTCGAACACGTCCTTCAATCGCGGCCCGCCCTTCTTGCCGTATGTTCGCATTATCCAATAGCATCCAGGGCACATGGTCGTCATGAAATCGCCCTTAAAATCGCCCATCCGGGTCTCGGCTATTTTATCGATGACATCGGTGCGATACATGTACCCTTTGCCCCCGCCACAGCACCAATGTGGCACGTTAATGATCTCGTACCCGGCATCTTCGAGCACCCGTTCCGTCTGGCCGCTGGTCTCTGGGTGGCCGCGGTTTTGCATCTGGCACATGTGCTGGATGCTGACCGAGCCAGACCTTTTCTCCACAGGTGGCGTCAAGTATTCGGAGATGAAGGAAAATTTCACGCCATCGATCTGTGGATAGTCGCTCATGAAAAGGAAGTAGCACGCTGGACAGAGACAGATGACTTCCTTGTAATGGCTGAAAATTTCGGCATTCTTTGCTTTGACCCGCTCATATTCATCGAAAAGCCCAGATGCATACACGGGGTAGCCGCAGCACACTTCCGTGCCAAGGGTGGTAAAATCGATGCCCCTGTTCAAGAGGAATTGCAGGGCGTGTTCCGTGAACTTCGGGAGCTTGATCGTGCTCAGGCAACCCATAAAAAACAGCGTGTCGCTCGTGGCGGGAATCCCGGCGGGGCGCTTGATCTTCATCTTGTTCGATTGGTATGGTGTGTCGGTCGCCGCGAAATTTTGCAGGAGCTCGTCCATACCCTCGAACGTGTTTCCATCCTTGACAAACTTCTCCATCAATCGTGCACGCTCTTCGGACGTCCCGCACTCATTGCAGTGCACGCAGTTGAACACCTTTTTCGCATCGTCCTGAGAAAAAGTGAATGCTTCGAGGTCGGCCAGGTACTCGGTGACCGTATCGTTCTCGATGAACGTGCCGGGGCCGACCTGCTCGCACGGGAAGTTTTCCCGCCCAGGTACGCGTGCTTCCTTGCTTTCTTGGCTTGCTTGGGGCTTCTTTGCCGTCGAAATTCACCTGCCATGGGGTCTTACCAATTACGATTCCGAACGCGCTCGCGGACGGTTGACATACATTCGCCCGGGCTATTTTTCCCTTTCACCATCCTTCAAAGAAGAAGTCGCATGGATGATTCGGAGGAGAAAAGCTGTTGAAAAAAAAGAAACAAAGGGTCGTCTAGTGCTGGCGTTGCTTTTGTAGCAACGAAAGGACCACGATGGCCACCGAAAGGCCGAACACGAGCACCGGGGCAAGGATGATAGCATCGAACGAGGCGGGCATCGTGATCGTATAGGATTGCAGGGCGGACGAGTTTGCGATCTCGAGGATCGTGACGTTCTGGCCCAGGGGAACGTTCGAAAGGTCCAGCGTGTTCCCGTGGACCTGCACGGTCGAGGGGGCAACGGGCGCTGACACCCACGACTTGGCCGCCCAAGAATCTGGGCTGAATGCCATCACTCTCGCGTCCGATGTAATAGGAGTGCCGGTGAACTTCAGCAAGACGCTCGTGGTGCCAATTCCAGCGCCATCCCGCCACAGCACGAGCACGACCGAGCCATTCTGCGTCTTGAAGGCGCCTTGCGTGATCTCGCCCTGCGAGGGAGATGCGGACACGGGGTTCGTGTAGTCCGTACCCCAAGGAGTGAGCAGGGTACCGTTATTCAGGAGATTTGCGACCGTGGCGAACGCGTAATATGACGGCTTCACCGTTCGGTTTGCGTACACCAGCCCGTCGAAGTCGTCCCCGTTCAGGTTAACAGGCGTTGCGGTCGAGTAATTCGCGGGAAGGCTCGACCCGTCCCGGTACTCGTAGACGATGAACACGTTCAGGCCCATGAACTGGCTCGCGAACATGGACTTGGCGATGTCTTGTGCCTGCGCGCTCGGAAGCGTGTCAGGGTCCACGGTATTATAGCCAGTCTCAGAATTGTCGATAATGAATTTTTTGCCATCGAAACGGGTCGACTGTTTAACCAAGTAAGCCTCGACCGCTTGGTAATTGGCTACTTGAGATTGCCACGTGCCGTACGGGTGCATGCACACCCCGTCAAACAGGCTCCCGAACCCGTTCGAGTATCCTGCTGCCCGGGCCAGCGCGTTGGCATCATTCATCCACGTGACGAGGAATTGCGGGTCGACGTGGCCCGAGTCGGGTACGCGGGGATCGTTCAGGCCGTCTTGGCTCAGGCCCGGCCCGAGCACGGTAGCATTGGGATCGATGCCCTTGATGGTCATGGCCGCCTCCACGGTGAGATTGGCGAATAACTCTGGGTTCACGCACCAGTACTTCTCGATATTTGGCTCGTTGTAGATCTCGTAGGCACCAATCGACGCGTTGCTCTTGAACTGCTTGGCAACGAACCCGATGTAGTTTGTCCACGAGGAGATGTTGTATGGGTAGGTGTTGTAGTTTCCAGGCACATAGGAATCCTCGGGACAGGCCCACGGCAAGCCGTATGACAGCAGGGCCTGGATCGAAGCCGTACATCGAGACGTTCGCGACGAACCGGTTGAGGGCGGAGAGGAAGGTCTGGTCGACCACTCCCGTGCTGTTCGGGAAGAGGCTGGCCCACCAGAAATCGCTGCGGATCCAGCCACAGCCCGCGTCGGAGAGAAGGGTGGCATCGATCGGGTTGTCGACCAAGAAGTCGGTATAGGCGTCCAGGTAGGACAGGTGGCAGTTCACGCCGAACGGCTTGCCAATGGGCTGTTCGGCGTCGATTCGCGTCGTCGTGGAGGTGGGAAGCACGGCGCTCTGCGTGATCGCGAATTGCGAGACGAAAGACGTGCCCGCCAGCACCGCAAGCAGGATCGCTGCCCGAACGGCTGGCCCCCACCGGCCCGCGGCGGGAACCGACACTACGCGAGCCTCGCGGGCGAGTGCCTTTCCGACTGACCGGTTGACGGCCCACGTGATCAACCCGCACACGAGGAACAGGAGCAGGACGCCCTGCAGGATGTCAACCCAGATCGTGGTCCCGCTGGTCTGGCTCGACGTGCTCTGGGAGGGCAGGGTCGTTGCGATGGTCATGACGTAGGGGAGGAGCACAGCCAAGAGGAACACGCCGATCGGACTCGATGCATCGTCCCCCGCGAGGCACACCACCCCGGCGATGGCCAGCCCTGCTCCGATGCCCAGCACGGTGGTCGCTTCGACGTAGATCGATCCGACGTGGTACCACAGCCCGAAGGTCTCGTGCAACCAATACGCGAGCAGCGAAAACCCCGCGCCGCCAACCAGCAAGCACCAGCCAGCGACCCTGCTCTTGAACAGCCGCGGGACCAGCACTGCGCAGGTCGCCACGATCCCGGCTCCCACTACGATGCCCAAATCGAGTAATGGTTTCGAGAACAACGTGGTCGTGGGGGTAGTTAACAGTTCAATAAACCATTGACAAAGTTGGACATTTCCAAGATGCCGCTTCTCATCATGTCCGGCTTGGAAGTCAGGTGATTCGATAACGATTTCAGAAATTCCGTGGTCAACACTGGTTAAAATATTGTGATGACCACGTGCTTCCCGTGAACGAATCGAGCACCGCGTCCGTGCCTCGGAACGCTCGCTCGTTACCAGCCGCGAGTGGAGGTGATTCGTGAACACCGGCACGGGCTGCCAAGTTCCGCGCTGCCGCGATCGCCATAAATCCACGGCAGGTCAATCCGGGTGCCGGGGCATGAAAAACATGCACTCGCCGCGTGCGACCACGTCGCACGTGAACGCGCTTTGCGGCACCCCGAATAACGACGACCTACCGTGCCATCCCCCAGGCCATGTGCCAAAGGAGAGGACTCCCGTTATAGTCCAAAAAGTCCTAATACGCAACTAGGACTCATAATTTGACCAACTTAGGCAAATGTCCAAGATTGGCCAAATTTTCAATAACGGTAGGAAACCACGACGTGTGCGCTGTCGGGTGCGAAATTCCAGTACCCCGACGTGAAATACGAGAACAGGTACGAGATCGCCATGGCCGCCGCCCCGGCCGCGAATGCCCCCGTGAAGCCGATGAACGATCGCCCGACGTGCGCTGGCGAGGCATCTCGGGCAGACTCCATCTCGTCCGAGACAGCCTCGGCGTCCGCGTGCTCCATAGGCGGGTGCCAGAAGAAGATCGCGGCTATGCCGAAAAAAACCGCGGCCTGGATCGAAAGGCCAGACGGTGCCCAGTACAGGGACGCGGCTGATGCACCCGCGTCGCCAAGCGCGGCGATGGCCACGGCCACGGCAACGAGCAGGCCCAGCCGCCTGCCATGGTTACTTGCTTTGTTCAGGCCCGAGCCGACGAGGCTCGCCTCCTGCAGGAGCAAGTAAGCAGTCGAGGCCAAGCACGGGTTCAGCACGAACGCAAGTGGCAGCACGACCGGCGAGATTGCCCCGCCCTGCAGGTTCACCAGCTGTCCCATAATGACGATTTCCACGACGCCACTTGCTAACGCGAACCAAGGCAGCAGCTTTCGCAACGTGACAAAAGCCTTGGCATGGTTCCTGGTCGAAAATATGATGAAAAGTATCGGCAATACAAACGACACAAGCGAGAGTGCCAAGATCACGATAAAGTTTTGCTTCAGCCCCGCGAGCGCCGGTAACAGACATGTAACCTGCCACCCCGGGACGTCGAGCACGAAAAAGGCCCAGCCAGCCCAGCTTGCGAGCAGGACCCACGATCGGTTCCAACTAAGTCGATATACCATGCACGAATCTTTCCTCGAACGTTTTTAAATATTGAGGCGAAGGCTAGTCAAACAACCGCAAGTGCAACAGACAGGGGGGGCAAAATGAGCGAGGACATCAACTGGAATGACATGGAATCCAAGGCAGGATCGCAGGTCAAGATCAACGCCCAGATCATTCTCGACCTCCGCGAGGAGATCAAGGCAGCCAATTCAGAACGGGACGATTCCAAGGCCCAGATCGAGAAAATGCAAGCAGAATTCGAGCAACAAAGCAACCAAATCGAGAAGCTCGGGGCCGACCTGAAGAAAGCATCCGCCAAGCCCACCGAGGACGTGGGAGCCCTGAAGACCAAGATCGCAATGCTCCAAACCGACGTGTCCTCGAAGGCGCAGTTCATCGCCCGGCTCGAGCAGGACGTGGCCGATGCAAGGGCCAAGGCCGAGGAAGCCGCTGCGAGCGCCAGCGGCGGGGCGGAACTCGATGAACTCAAGGCAAAGGTCGACGAGCTCCAGCAACAACTTGACGAGAAGGAGTCCACCATCGCGCGCTTGAAGGACGACGTGAACCGCGCCCAGCAACAAATTGATGAAAAGGATGCGACCATCGCGGGTCTGAAGGACGACGTGGACCGCGCCCAGCAACAGGCAGCGGAGGCGCAAGAAAAGGCGAGCGCGGCCGAAGGAGAGAAGGCCGGAGAAGGTGGACCGGACGCGGAAACGTTCGCTAAGGAAAAGGAAGACTTCGAGCTCGAGAAGAAACGGCTATTCAAGGAGATAGAGGACTTCGAGGTGGGCCTGCGCACGGAAATGGAGAAGAAGGACGAGAAGATCGCCGAGCTCGAAGCACAGGTAGAGCAGGGCATCGCGCCTCCAGCCCCTTCCATCCAGCCGAGTCCCGAGCGCGCCGCGGCTCCGAAAGCATCACCGGAATCCCTTGCCCCATCGGGTGGCCCCTCAAGGGAACGGCTCACCAAGAAGCTCGGCCCGGACAGCGACGCCATCGCAAAGCCCTCAAAGATATTGGCCAAGCAAACGGCCGGCAAAGCAGAAACCGTGGCCGCGACGACCCGCATCGTGTGTCCAAAATGCGGTCGAACAGATATAAAGGTGGAGAACGACAAGTCACGTATCCTGACCTACAGCGGCGGCGAACCGATCTACGCCAAAAAATACGTGTGCAAACAGTGCATGAACGAGTTTCGCGTTGATTAAACCGCTGTATGCACCTTTATCCTTCGTTCGTTCCCTTTTTCCAATGCAATCTCCGGGGAATGGCCAGGTTTTGCGATCAATGCGATGATATTTCCCACGATGATGCAAGACCCGCCGACCAGCACGAACACCGAGAAGCTCCCCAGCACCACGGCGCCCATGATCGCGGCGACAAAGGGTTCGATATAGGACAGGATGAGCACGTTCCCGCTCCTGTCTGCTTGGATGCCGATGTTGAACAACGTGAAAGCCAGCGCCGTGGGTATGAGCCCAAGAAGAATGCCGGGGAGGATCGCCGCCCACGTGACCATTGCCGCGCCTTCCAAGAACCACTGGAACGAGAAGGTGACCGCCAGCCCCAGCACAGTGAACCACGCGAGGCCTGCCGAAGCCTCCTGCACGGTCGGCTTGCCCTCGCGGGTATCGGCCTCGATCACGCGAAAGATCATCCTTTTCGAGACGTTTTGGACGCCGAGGACGAGGGCAGACCCGATGCCGAGCAGTATTGCGACGTTGAAGGTTGCCGAGCTCCACGGCTGCATGATAAGCACGACCCCGGCCACGGCCAGGCCATACGAGGTGTACGTGATCTTCGACAGTGGTTCCTTGAGGAACAGCCTCATGAACAGGACCGCGAACAGGTTCCCGAGATACAGCAGGAAAGCCGCCACGGCCAAGCCTAAGGCCGATATGCACAGAAAATACAGCGCGATGGTCCCCGTGCTGCAGGCCGCGATGACGAACACGAGCTTCGGATACCGGCACAGCTTCCGGATGCTCGCGGTACGCCGCATGAGCACGAGGATGGCACTCATCCAGATCAGGCCGAAGAAGCCCCTGAACTCGACCACGCCGAACGTCGACAGAGGCATCAGTTTCACGAACAGGCCAACGATGCCCATTAACGTGGCACTGGTCAAGATCGCGAGCCGTGGGACCGCTTTCGCGAGTACCATACGACAATCAGCAAGCTGGGCCTTTTGGACATTGCGGAACCGCGAAATTCCCTCAATCGTTTTTTCACGCTACTTGATCTTTGGTCACGAAAAATCTCCTTATATCCTGTGACCGAATTCAAGGGATCAACACACATGATGTGTGGAAGGAAGATACTCTTGAGTGAAGCAGTCCACATGGAGTTAACAAACGAGGAACAGGAAATCCTCTATGGAAAGCAGGGCCCGCTTCTCCAGAAGGTCCTGAAATCGGTCGTGTTGTACGGGGAGATGTTCGAGGCCAGTAAGTTGGTGCCGATTACCGGCGCCCCACATTGCGTGACGTCAGCGGGCCTGTTCGTGATCCAGCCTTATTTCGATATGCTGAATGAATTAATCGGGGGCGGTTTGCACACAGCAAAGGCGTTCACCATAAATCCGCGGCCCGTGGACAATCGGAATGTCAAGGCAACCATCCGGAAAAAATCGTGTCAAAGGTCATGTACAAGAAGCAAAAACCATACGAGGGACAGCTGCAAAAACTCGACCTTCGGGATCGGGATGCATTCTCGTGTGCCTGCTACCTGCCAGAGATAGGCAACACCCCTGCCAAGGGCGACATCCTGGCATGGTCCGAATCATCTGCCGTGGCATTCGCCAATTCCGTGCTCGGTGCACGATCGAACCGGAACTCTGGCGGGATCGACTTTCTCTGCAATGTCCTCCAAAAGGCACCCGAATTCGACCTGCTCACCGACACGGGGCGGCAGGCAAAATGGCTCGTGGACGTGCAGACTTCCAGCTTGCCTAATCCGCAGCTCTTGGGAAGCGCCATCGGGTTGAAGGTTGTCGAAGCCGTGCCCTTCATCGCGGGGCTGGATCGGTTCTTGAACGATGGCTTGAACGACGAGGAGAAGGATTATTTCAAGGAAATGGGGGCGGCTTCCGCGTCCAACGGGGCAGTTGGCCTCTACCACGCCGATAATCTCACGCCCGAGGCAGTCGAGCTGGGCCGCGACTTGCTGGTGGCCGACTACCAGACGTATGTGATCGATGACGCCGAGATCGCTCGCGTGAAGGCATCCTATCCTAATATCTGGGCCGACAAGCAAGCAACACCGAAGAAAGCCTTCGTTGGCTGCCCCCACTTGAGTGCAAAGCAACTCCTCACTTGGACGGACAATCTTGAAGCGGCCCTCAAGGTGGCAGGCCAAGAGAAGGTCAAGGTCGATACATATTTCGTGGCTCCCCCTGCAGTCGCGGCTGCCTTCAAGAAAGATGCGGATAGATACCAACGGCTCGTGAAATCAGGTGTCCGGCTTACATCCATCTGTCCCCTGATGTACATGATGAATCCCATGAGCGGTAAACGACCGGTCGTCACGAACTCAAACAAGTTGCGAACTTACAGTTCCGCGAGATTTTTCGAGGACGCAGAGTTGCTACGCATCCTTGCCACGGGAACGATCCAACAGATCAAGGAGGAATCAAACCATGCCTGAAACATTCCAAGGGAGGGTGTTGCTCCCCGGAAACGTGACCGGGGAAGCGCTTGTCTCCCACGGCGGCCTGAACACCCTCTCGTCATACAGGGAAGCTGCGAGAAACCCGAAAAAAGGTGGTTTTTGCGCGGACCAGGATAATCCGGACCTTTATAAGAAGGATCTCGCGGGGAAAATACTGTGCCTCCCCCAGACCATAGGGTCAACCACCGGTGGTTTAGCGTTGTGGACCATGGCAACCTATGACCTTACTCCGAAAGCGATGTTATTCTTAGAACACGTCGACTCGCTGGCAGCGGCGGGTTTGATAATGGCCGATGTCTGGTCAGGGAAACGGATCATCGCAATCGACCAGCTGGGCAAACAGTTCTTGGATGCGGTTAAGGAAGGCCAGAATATTGAGATCAAGGACGATGGCACTGTGATCCTTTACTGATTCATCGTTCCAAGGCTTGATTTGACCCTCAAATGCCCTTTTTTATTCTTCCGTTTTCTCATTCCCGACGCGCTTGTCTCAATCGATTCACGATCGCAAGAAACAACTCATCAAAATGTCCGGCCACAGCATCTTCCCGTCCGAGGTCGAGGAATTTATGGCACACCATCCGGCCATTTCCGAGGTCGCTGTTGCTGGTGTACCCGACGTGCAAACTTGCGAGGCCGCCAAGGCTTGGGTCAGCTTGAAACCCGGTGCAACGGCGACGCCCGAGGACCTCATGGCATGGGCGAAAGAGAACATCACGGGATGGAAATGCCCAAAATACATCGAAATCATCCCGGAGGTTCCCAAAAGCAAAGTCGGCAAGGTCATGCGGCGCATATTGCAGGAAAACGACCCGCTTCTCACCGAAGGCCAGAAACCAAAGGAGTGAAAGAACACTTTGATTCAGTACCAACCTTGGCGTTTGAATGCCCTCTATCTTTCTTCCTTTTTGTTTTTCCCGACGCGCTTGTCATAGAGCGCCTTGAAGGCCGGAACCAGCGGCACACCGGCGTCGCGGTAGCGGAGCAATGTCTTGGTATCCGTCTTGGTGAAGGTGCGCAGAATGATTGCCTTGGGGCCGCTCCTGGACGTTCTCGACGCGGGCGCGCCGGCGAGCGGGGCACCCCACGCGTTCTCGAAGGCGATCTTCCCGAGCGAAAGCCTGGCCGGCGGCTGCAAGTACTGGGCGGGCCGTCCCGCGGCCACGATCCCCTCGATTCGCCAGTCGTCAGGGAGTTCGAGGGCCGCGCGGGTGTTCCGGTGGTTGAACGCCCCGATCCAGCACGTCCCGATGCCGAGACCGTACGCTTCCATAAGCACGGCCCCGAAAGCCGCACCGACATCGGTCCGGCCGTAGAATCCCGCGCTCCCGCTGACTTTAAAGGACAGCCCGAAAACGACCGGGGCAATCTTCACCTGCCTTTGCTTGACGAAGACGAGCCGTGCCTCGTTGGCAAGGTGGCCAAGCGTTGCAGCGTCGTCCACGGCTTGGATCTTAAAAAACAGTTTGGCTGAGAACGCGGGAATGGCTTCCCCGGCTGCCTTCACGGCGTTGATGTCCTCCCGTGGGACGGTCTCGCGCACGAAGTCACGGACCGATCGCCGGTCCAATATCATATCGGGTAGGCTGGTGCCCAGGGCGGCGCGGGCCAGTTCCCCGTTCCAGAGGGTCCGATCGGATGCCTCGTCCGCGTTAAAGCCGATCGCGAGCACCGCGACGATCGTGGCCTGCTCGGGAATAGCCAACGCGGCGCGGACCGAGTCGCGATCGAAGTTCCGGATCCACCGGACCTGGTAGCCGAGGCTGGCGGCGACGAGCATGATGTTGAGGATCGCCCCGCCGATCTCGAGTTCCCCGTACATGCGCGCCATGGAACCGTCCACGTAGGTGCACACGATGGCGAGTCCCGCGCTCTCGATGCAGACAACGTCACCGTCCTGCGCGACGTCGATATCCTGCTTGTACGGATCGGACATAGCATCGTACTGGTCGCTCGTGAACGTGTAGGCCATACGGTCGAGATCGACAGCCGTAACAGGCTTTCCCGCGTGGGTGCTCCGATCGTCCAACCGCTGATCGCCCGAGCGGATGGCACCGACGATACCGGGATAGCTCGCCGCGGTCCGATGCACGGCCACGAAGCGCCACGCTTGGACGTTTTCCGCGCTCGGGCTCCACCGCGCACCCTCGACCATCTTGGCCACGTCTCCCTCGGGAACCGGTGACGGGTCGAGCGCGGGCGGCGGGGTCGCGACTTCCTGCAAATAACTCAACAGGCTCATGTAGAGTCGAAACGTGCCTAGAATAGAAAAAACTGCCGGTGGCATAGCAACGAGAAACGAAATATCCTGCCAGAAAGAAAATGGATGCATAGGTGTTTTGCTCGAAACAGGGTCATTCAGGCATGCTCCGTCGTTTTTTCGCCAAACGGGTTGTTCCTGGCGTCGGGGTCAGGAGACTGTTTCATCAGGATCTGGGACGTGGCATCGGGCAAGCGGTTGCATGCGCTCGGAGGCAATTACAGCTACGTGGACGCGATCTCCTTCTCACCCGACGGCCAGATCATCGCATATGGGTCAGGCGACGCGGCCGTGCGCCTGTGGCCCGGGTGCTTGGAGGATCTCGAGTGGCATGCGCCGGCCGAATTCCACGAAGACCAGATGGCGTGATGATTTAATTAATAGGAATACCAAGGGAGGAAGCACGGTTTGGCAGGTAATAGGCTCCCCATTCTTCCACGCCTTTCGAAAATATACTATTTCTCGGACAACGTAACATATTCTTTAACATGAATCCCCTTTTCGGCACAATCCAGGATGAACCGGGCCACGTTTCGCCGGGCGACACTGCCACGGGGCTTGGGCTGACCATTGATGCTCGCGATGACGGTTCCTGTGTCATTCTTGCGACCCAAGAACGTCGGCCGCAGGATGGTCCAGTCAAGGTCCGAGGCAGACAGAAGCCGTTCCTGTCGCTCGTGGTCGAGATAGGCATACTTGATGTTAGTCCCGTAGAGGAACATCCGCCCGAACACACCGAGGGCAGCCTTGGTGTCGCCGACGCCAAATGCGCTGATGGTGATGATCCGTGCGATGCCTTCCTCGTGCATGACGTCGATGCAGTTCTTTATACACTCGGAGATGAGGTTCTCGGGCGTGGTGACCTTGGCCCACGGCGTGTCATTCTTCCGGTTGATGTTCAGGCAACACGCCACGGCTTCGGTTCCCGTGATCGTCGCCCGGACGTCGTCGATTTGGAGTGGCGAGCCCGTGAGGAGGTGCAGGCGAGGAGACTCGACGTCGATCTTCTCTGGCGACCGAACGAGGGCGGAGATCTCGTGGCCCCGATCGAGGCCCTCCTTGATGACCCACAAGCCGGTCCTACCCGTGCCGCCAAATAGAGCTAGTTTCATGCGACGTTCATTTAAAACACCGTTAAAGAAGGTTTTGGCAACGCGAAAAAACTCTAAATCGTGGACCGCGTTCAACAACATCGTGCGTAGTGGTACGATAAACGATTACAGGCTGACCAAGCATGAAAATCGAGAAGAAATCGTGGGAACCGTTCGAGGGCAACGACACCGAGCTCGTCGAGATCTCGGAACCGGGCAAGATCCTCGTCCAAGTGAGCACGTTCGGGGCAACGCTCATTCGTGTTCAGGTTCCTGATAAAGATGGTAACATGGGCGACATTGCATTCGGGCAAGACAGGCCCGACGATTACGTCGAACTCGGTGGCTATCTCGGCGCGGTCACGGGCCGGGTCGCCAACCGCATCTCGGACGGCCAGTTCGAGCTCGACGGCGCCACGTACGAGCTCGCCAAGAATATGAACGGGAAGATGACGCTCCACGGCGGCATCAAGGGATTCAACAAGGTCATGTGGACCCTGGAGAAGGCCGAGGTCGAGAGCGACGAGGCGATCGTGACATTCTCGTATGTTTCGCCAGACGGCGAGGAAAGTTTCCCCGGCACCCTGTCCATCACGACTACCTACCACGTCACGCTGGCCACCATCTGGTGGGAGTTCGAGGCGACGACGGACAAGGCCACGATCATCAACATCACGAACCACTCGTACTGGAACCTTGACGGGCTCGAAGCGCTCGTCGACGACCAGGAGGTGAAGATCCTCGCCCAGACCTACATGCCCGGTGACGAGGACAACCTCGTCACGGGTGAGGTCAAGCTGGTCAAGGGCACGCCCTTGGACCTGCACGAGTTCAAGAAGTTCTCCGACATCTTCGCGGAGTGGGGCGGCGTCGACACCTCGTTCTTCTGCGAGAACACATGGAAGAAGCTGGCCGACACCGAGGCCGTGCTGGCTGCCGAGCTCAGGTCGCCCGCCACGGGCCGGACCATGAAGATTTCGACGAGCAAGCCGATCATCCACATGTACACGGCCAACGGCATGGCGAACATCAAGACCACGTTCGGCGGCCTTCCCGTGCAGAACCACGGCGCGGTGTGTTTCGAGACCCAAGACGTGCCGAACGCCATCAACCTACCTATGTTCGCAAGGATGGTCATTCTCCGCCCGGGCGAGAAATACTACCACAAGACGGTCCACGAATTCGGACTGGCCGAGTAGGCCGGTTTGTTTTCCTATGTTTTATCCGCATTCGATGATATTCCCTTGTGTTGCATTCGATCGATTTATTTTTCCTTGGAACGACATCCTTTATGTGTGTGTTGGTAGGTGATTCCATGCTACGTGCCGTCCTGCTGTCCCGTTTTGACAACCTGAAGGGACCGACGATCGTGTATAGCGTACCGAGCCTCAGCACCGAGGAAATAGAATCGCTGGAAACCGTGCCGAAGCTCATCGACATCGTCGAAAAGGAGCATTTTTTCATCGCGACGGTCGAGGACGTGTACACGGCAAACTACTACTTCAAGATCAACAACGAGCAGGTGCGCGGGCGCAAGGACCTGATCTTGGTTTCCGTCGCGTTTCGCGTGGATGATGGCCAAAAGAACGAGCAAATCCTGCTATTTCTGAGACGAACCGAGCGGTTACTCGCCCAATTCGTCGATGAAATTAAAAACGAACAGGAGATCGCGGCACTCGGCGTCTTCTGCGAGGAGTGTAAAAAAAGCATGCAGGACAAGCTCCACGACCTGTTCGAAACCGTTTTCAACACTGAGTTCGATGCCATGTCAACCAAGAAGGGCAAGATCTTGGTCATCGGCGCACCAAAAGCCGACTTGGTCAGCGTGATCGAAGGGTTCAAGGGAAATCTCCGGATGGGAGGCCATCAAGATCTAAAGACACGCATGATCGGCCATGCCCTCGATGAGGTCTCGTTCAATCCCTTTTTATGCCAGTTCCGGGGAACGGAAGGGTGTAGGGAGGAGAATTGCCCCGTGTGCGCGGAATTGGCTCTTGAATCCGACGCCGCGGTGTACGTGTTCGACCCGGCAACGTTCGATCCTGACGCGGACTTCACAGACCTCGTGAATTATCTCATTGCAATCAAGAAATCGCGCAAGAACATCCCAGTCTTGGTCATGGAAGTGCACGGCCACGACCACGACCACGCGTCCGATGAATTGACGACCGCGGAACGACAGATCGACATTGAGGGGTGGTTACAAGACGCGATAGCCCAGCACGAGCTGGCAAACCCCATCAACACCGTCCGTGTCTTCACGAGCGATCTCCTTTCCTTCAAGGACGGGTTATTGTGGCTTGTTACGGCAATAATCGCGTGAAGTGGGCATTTGCGACGCGGCCTTTCACGCCTTGGCCTGCATCATCGCCACCAAACGGTTTCTAAGAAATTTCTTGTGGCGCACGCCACGAAACCTTATCTATTCGTAGTAATTTTAAAAGGATCAGTTAGCTATTGTCTGTGTGAAACAACCATGACCAAGAAACGAAAGTCAGGCGGTCGAACTCGCCACGGTGGGGACGCCGGTAACGTGCAATGCTCGTCCTGTGGCCGGTTCGTGCCCCGTGACAAGGCCAAGTTTGTCACGAAGCGGGTCTCGGTGACGGATTACAAGCTCACGCAGGAGTTGAAGGAGCAAGGAACCTTGATGCCCCACACAACCGTAACGCAAGCTTACTGCATCTCCTGCGCGATCCATCGCCACGTCCTGTCGATCAGGCCCAATGACGAACGCAAAAACACCGGTCCACTCCGTTAGACCGTTATTTCCCCTTCTTTTCACACGAGCCGCAAGATCTACTATCGTTCTATGTCCTCGTGGCCTTCGGCTCAATTCCGGTTTGCATCAATATCAAGCGTGAGAATTGCAATACTGATCTCGCAGTCAGATGGAAGTGAGAGCAGCAAGAAATTGGAAGACGAAAGTGCGAAATTAAAGTTCGAATTATCGGTTTACGAGAAAGCCCTCGGTGGCAGGGAACCTGCAACCGTCCCTTTAAAGGAAACCTCACAGAAATCTGTCGCGAAGGAACCGGGTCCAAGTCCCGCCGCGAGCGTTGCCCCAACGGTCGATAAAAAAGTCCCGAGGTATTGCTCAGAATGTGGCAATAAATTCCCGCTGAGCGCGCGATTCTGCCCTGATTGCGGCACCAAGTTCCGAGCAGAGTGAAATTTGAATCGCCAAGTTTCTTATTTTTATTCTTGTGAAAATCGCGAGGTTGGGTTGTTAATGGTTGTAGCGCCCAAGAACCATGGATTGGAGACCGCCAACGAGCTCGATTCAGACATGTTTCAGACCACGCATGCAAAATGTGATATTGAGGCGCGTCATAGCCTTAGTAAAATACATATTGATCGTTATGATTTTCCAAGGCCATGTCCTAGTTTTAATACGGATTGACGCCTTATGAAAAATGACAGAGATATTGATGTGGATGCCGTGACAACCATCGGGATGCCTCGCTCGCTCTTGTATTTCAAGTTTTACCCGCTCTGGAAGACTTTTTTGGAAGAGCTGGGCTGCGAGATCGTGCTCAGTCCCCACACCAACAAGAAGATCGTGGAAAGGGGCGTCGACATCGGCATGAACGAGCTGTGCCTACCGATCAAGATATATTACGGCCACATGGCGTGGCTTCTCGAGAATCATCCCGACCTCGATTACATCTTCGTCCCACGCTACATCAGCCTCGACCCGCGCGGCTTCTACTGCCCGAAATTCCTGAGCCTGCCCGATGCGATGCGGGGCACCTTTGATAAGCTGCCGAAGCTGCTCGTCTGGGAGGTCAACGCGAAGGAGGAACTCAAGATCTCCTGGGCGATTCGGTTCGGCCGGCAGCTCGGGGCGAATGTCACGGACATCACTACCGCATACCAAAAAGCGGTGCACGCCTACAAGGAGTTCAACCGCGTGATCAAGGGCGGCATCTTCATCACGAAGGCCCTCGACGCCATCGAGAAGGGCCAACCCCTGCCGGACCCGCGGGACCTGCAGAAGCATCCCGTGACGATTTTCGTCTTGGGGCACCCGTACAACGTGTACGAGGATTACACGAACATGAACATGCTTGAGAAGCTGGAGAAGATGGGCGTGAACGTGATGGCGCTGGAGAACCTGTCCCCGGACGTGTTCAAGGACCGCGTCAAGGTCGGCGGGAAGTTCGACAATTACTGGGGCAACGAGCAGGACATCTTGCAGGCGACCCGATACCTGTTCGAGAATAACAGCACGGGTATCGACGGCGTCATCTTCATCATCAGCTTTGCCTGCGGCCCCGATTCCCTCATCGCGGAGATCGTGATGCGGGACATGCAGGCCAAAAAGGTCCCCTACATCAGCCTCGTGGTCGACGAACACAGCGGGAGCGCGGGGCTCGTCACGAGGATCGAAACATTCGTTGACATGATTATGCGAAAGAAGCAAATTCAATACCGATCTAGTTCAAAAATTTTCAAGGATCAAGCGATAGAAGCGAGCTCGCCATGAAATTGACCTTTCCAAATATGGGTTCCTCCATCTACGCGTTTAAGGCGCTGTTGGAGCCGCTGGGGGCGGAGGTGGTGTTTCCTCCTCCGATCACGAAGGAGACGATTGACTTGGGCGTGAAGAACTCGCCCGAGTTCGTATGCTTCCCGTTCAAGGTGAACATGGGCGATTTCATCCGGTCGCTCGATAATGGCATCACCAACATCATCACGGCCACGGATTTCGGGCCGTGCAGGTTTGGCTTTTACCACGCCATACAGGAACGAATTCTCCGCGACCTCGGGTACGAGTTTCGCATGATCGCGCTCCCGCAGGGCGACCTGCTCGAGTTCAAGTGGCTCAAGACATTCGACGAGGTGTGCGAGTTCCACGGTCTGGCCAAGATCTCGGCGGGCATCCGAGCGGTGAAACTGTTCCTGATTAAGGCCAAGCTCATCGAGGATATCGAGAATGCCGAAGGGAAAATACGGTGCAGAGAAGTCAACCGGGGCGATACTGCCCGTATCAAGCGGGAGTTGCTCCAGCAACTCGACGAGACGAACAACCTCGCGGACCTCAACCAGTTTTCCAAGGTCATCGCTGCTAAATTCGCTGCCATGGATATGGACACGCGCATGGAGCCGCTCAAGGTGTTCATGACCGGCGAGATCCACGTCACCTTGGAACCCTACGTCAACCGCGACATGAAGCAGAAGCTCGGCCACCTGGGTTGCGAGGTCACGCAAACCCTGTCGCTGTTTGACTGGATCATTCATAAATTTCACGTCAACTATCACCGGAAATATATGGAGCAGCTATCCAGACCCTATATGCCGTTGGATATCGGCGGGGAAGCGGTGTGGGTGCTCGGCGAATACATCTGGGCCGCCCAACACGGGTTCGACGGATTCTTCCATCTTTACCCATTCACTTGCATGCCGGAGATAACGGCCCGCGGCATCATCACGAATACGTTGACCAAGAAACACGGCATGCCGCCCATGTTCATCTCGCTCGATGAGAACCTCGCCGAGGCAGGTCTCATCACCAGGCTCGAGGCCATGGTCGACCTCATGCACGACAAACGGAAGCGGGGCACCACTGCGAAGGACATGGAGCAATTCCTGCACCGCGAGGCGGAGACCTTCGTCGCGGAACAGCAGGTGCGGCAGGCGAAGGCACACCAGTAATAAAAAAACCGTGATTAATAATGACGCAAAGCAAAGCGGAGATCCCCGACGGATCGTACACGGATGCCTTTCTCGGCGTCGACGTCGGAAGCGTGACGATCAAGATCGCGATCATCGGTCGGGACAACGAGCTGATCAAGTCAACGTGGCTGCGAAACCAAGGTTCCCCCATCATCAACGTGAAGCTCGGCATCAAGCATCTTAAGGAAGAACTGGAATCGGATGGCCTGCTCGACGCACTCGCCATCAGGGCCGTCGGCACTACCGGCAGTGCCCGCTACCTTTCGAAGAGCATCATCGGTGGGGACATCGCCAAGACCGAGATCATCGCCCATGCCGTGGCTGCAACCTCGATGTATCCAGATGTCCGGACGATCTTGGAGATCGGCGGCCAAGATTCAAAAATTATTCTCCTGCGGGACGGCATCGTCATCGATTTCGCCATGAACTCGGTCTGTGCCGCCGGCACGGGAAGTTTTCTCGACCATCAGGCGGCCCGCTTGGGCATCCCGATCGAGCAATTCGGGGGGTATGCGCTGCAGTCAACGTCGCCGGTGTCGATAGCGGGGCGGTGCACGGTGTTTGCCGAGTCGGATATGATACACAAACAACAGATGGGTTACTCGAAGGAAGACATCATCGGCGGCCTGTGCCAGTCGCTCGTGCGGAACTACCTGAACAACGTCGGCAAGGGGAAGGACATCCAGCCGCCGGTCATCTTTCAGGGCGGTGTCGCGGCCAACCAAGGCATCGTGAAAGCATTTCGAGACCATCTTGGTTTGGAGATCACGGTCCCCGAGCATCACTTGCTCATGGGTGCGATCGGGGCTGCTATCCTCGCCAGGGAGCATTGCGAGGAGCATGGTGGTATCGATTACGCCTCGAATTTCAGGGGTTTCGACGTCTCGGACATCGATTTCACGACGTCCACCTTCAATTGCGGGGGTTGTCCGAACAATTGTGAAGTTATGCAAGTTAAAATGGAGAACGGGGAGACCATCGCACGCTGGGGTAGCCGGTGCGGCCGCTGGGAGATAGATTAACGAATATTTTCATCGTGAGGTGCTGGCAGCCATGGCGGAGCAAAAATCATCAACATTGCAGCCTTTTGACATCGGAAATTTTCTCGGGGATGTCTTGGGCCTCATCAAGGAAAAGGCAAACCTGAGGACAGTTTTTGATTTCGTGATGGACACCTACTTCAAGCTCGTCCCCGAAAAATTTGTCGAGCAGGCCGCCGAGGCGGGAAAGCACCTCATCGACCAATTAATATATAGCATCAGGTTCTGAGCTCTTTTTTCGACTCCCTTTCGTTCCCGAACGATGAATAACTTTTTTGTTTTTGCCATCGAACCACGGGCCTTTATTGTTCAATTAGCAAACAAAGAAGGGCTAAAAATGCCACACTTCGGCCTCATGGACGACGACGAACTGGGCCCGGTGCAGGGGCCTCTCATGCGCGCCTGCCTGCACGTCCGCGGCGGGAAGCGGCGGCTTAGGCAGGGGAAGGATGCGGATGGCATCGCGGCGCTTTACGACGCGTTCGTGTCCGCCATGGAGTACTACATCGCGGATCCTGCCCATCAAGCCGAGCTGGTGATTCTCCCCGGAGATAACCGGCACGACGACAAGAACTTGTTCGAGATCTTGGTTCGCTCCAGCGTGATAGGAGAAGCATTTGACTTCGATTCGTTCGCAGGGCTGGCCGATCAGGCCTTGGAGGGAACGCTGCAGGATGGGCAGGCATGGGACGACCTACTGGCTGCGTTGGACGACGTCTTCGCCGAGCTCGGCGTCATGCCTTTCGACGAGAAGGATCTTCCCCCCGAGGATCCAAATACCTTCTAATACCAGCGATAAGGGAACTACCGCCTTTCGTAGAATTGCCCGACGACACCAAACGGGGGCCGCTTAGAAGTAAAGATCTTTGCTCTCTTTTCTGGCGATGGTGTGGGTGCACAATGCTTCGTCCTCGCGGAAGATCGCGGCAACGTCGGATTCGGGCCGGAGGCCAAACCTCGCCTCTATGGCGTAAAGGATTGCCCGCATGAGATCGGCGTAAGACAGGCCGAGAATCGCCATCATTCCCGCGAAATGGCCATCCCAGGTCAGGCCGCAGTTGGGGTTCGCCTCGAGCAGGCGCGGGTTGCCGTTGGCATCGAGCCGCCAGTCGAACCTGCAGTAGTCCCTCGCCTCGACGCGCTTGAAGTACCGGACGGATTGCTCCACCATAAACTTCTTCGTCGCGTCATCGATGGACGCTTCGAGGCTGTGGATGGTGCCGTACCTGAGATCATCGGGGGTTGCCTTGGAGGAGATGGACCCCCATTTCATCTCGTACCCGCATATCTTGGGAAGGTCGGGGGGCAGGTGGGAGTAATCCTCCTCGATCACGGGAAGGGCCTTGTAATACCCGGGCGGGTTCCCGATGATGCCGACGGAGCAGTCATCGCCCGTAAGAAACTCCTCGACGAGCACGTACTCGTTCGGTCCGAAGGCTTTCCGAAGCACCTCGCCGGCTTCTTCCAGCTCGGACAGGTCGTGCACCACGCTCTTCTTGGTTATGCCGTAACTCGAATGGCTGTTGTTTGGCTTCACGATTGCCGGATACGGGAAGGGAGGGTCGAGATACGGCTCGTTTGGGGCGAAGAGCACGCCTGCAGGCACCGGCACGCCAATTTCCCTCGCGAGGCCTCGCATCAGTGATTTGTCCGAGGCAAATGACAGGCTCTGCACGCCGGAACCGGAACAGGGGATGTCGAATAGGTCGCAGAGGGCGGCGATGTGCGGTTCCATTTCAGTGTCACTATTGAATCCCTCGTCGCAGAAGTTCAGCGCGTAATCCACCTTCCCCTTTAGGTTCCGGAGATCGTCGATGAGCGTGTCGTGGTCATCGAGGTAGATGAACTCGTGATCCTCCATTGCATCCATGGCATCCTTGAATTCATCGTTCGACTTCTGGTCAACAGGATCGTAGGAATCCTCGAGAGGGAGTACCTTCTCTGCCTTGTTCGGGTCCCCAAGGATTACGGCAACGCGCATCGTGCGCCCTGTCATGTGCATCAAGGTCCATTAATCCGGCTATGCCTTAAAGCGTTTTTCATTGCAATTTGTCGGCAAGGCCAAGCATCACCCGTACCTTATACTGGGCTATACCCGCCGTCATGCCAAGCGCGAACCGTACCATGCTTTGCAGCGAGCGACACCCGCCGGCATGGCCGTGGCAATCCTCCGCGATACCGTTCCATCACGAGTAATCGGGAGAGGGTGGCGGGGCCGGCACCCGGGGCATGGATCGTGCTGCGTGCTCGTGGGCCACGGCACGAACGGCGATCAACGACATTATGCTTTAAAAAGAAAGTTATTCCGTTTTCTCGCAGCCGAAAATCCCGGCAAGATCTGCCTCGGACCGCAGGCCAAACCGAACTTCGGCGGCGTAGAGCACGGCTTTCATGAGATCGGCGTAGGTCAGCCCGAGGAGTTCCATCATGCCCGCGAGGTGGCCGTCCCAGGTCAGGCCGCAGTTCGGGTTTGCCTCGAGCAGCCTCGGCACGCCGTCGGCGTCCAGCCGCCAGTCGAACCGGCAATAATCCCGGGCGCCGACTCGCTGGAAGTATTGGACTGATTGTTCGACCATAGTCTCCCTGACGCTCGCAGGAATGCTTTCGGCCTGCAGGCTGTGGATCGTGCCGTAGCGGAGGTCATCCTCGCTCGCCTTGGGGGAGATTGACCCCCATTTCATTTCATAGCCGCAGATCTTGGGCAGGTCGGCTGGGAGATGAGAATAGTCCTCTTCCGTGACGGGCAGCGCCATGAAAAACCTTGGCGGATTGCCGATGATTCCGACGGAGGAATCGGCGCCGGGCAGAAACTCTTCCAGGAGCACGCACTCACGCGGCCCGAACGTGCGACGAAGGAGCCCTCCCATCTCTTCCAGCTCGTTCAATCCGTGCACCACGCTCTTCCGGTTGATCCCGTAGCTGGAATGGCCCGTGTTTGGCTTGACGATCGCGGGATAGCCGAACGGAGGATCCACGAACGGTTGGCCCGGCGTGAAGAGGATCCCATCCGGCACGGGCACGCCGATCTCCTTCGCGAGTCCCCGCATCACGCTTTTGTCAGAGGAGAAGGAGAGGCTCTGCACGCTGGCCCCGGAGCACGGGATGCCGAACAGGTCGCAGATGGCAGTGATGTGCGGCTCCATCTCCGCGTCGCTGTTGAACCCCTCGTCGCAATAGTTGAACACGTAGTCCACCTTTCGCTTGAGATCCCGGACGTCATCGACGAGCGTGTCGTGGTTGTCGAGGTAGACGAACTCGTGATCCGCCATGGAGGCCATTGCCTTCCTGAATTCGGAGTCACCGAATGGTTCGGAGTCATAGGCATCCTCGATAGGGAGAATTTTCTCGGCCTTGTTGGGGTCGCCGAGGATAACGGCGACTCGCATCGTGCCTTCAGGCGTTGGAGGAGTCATGTCAAGCAGGATCTGAAAACACGGCCATGCCTTAAAGCTCTTATCACGTGGATCAGCGGAAAGAGGTATGCAAATTCATCGAATCTTTGTTGACAAATGAATCGAACATCGCCGCACACCCCGATTAGCCGTGAAACATCGAGATGCGGAGAGATCGGGGGACGATCGACGCGAAATCGAGAGGGGAGATCTTTCGAAAGGCCGCCATTTTCACGCCACGGTGGGGCCGCGGGAAGGCACGGCGAGCCATCCCGGCTAATGACAAAAATACACATGATATGGCGTGCGGAGTCCACGGGCGATGCCACTATCGCCGTGACTCGTTGAATTTCCGTCGATTTGCCGCCACACTTAAAAATGATGGAACAAATAGGTACATGATTATGACCGAAGTGAACTCTCCTTCAGAAAATCTAGATCAATATGTCAGCTGTGATGAACTGGAACCCTGCGAGGATGCAGATCATTGCATCCGGGGATGCACGGGCGACTGCTGCAAAGCATATGACGTCTTGTGTTCCATCCACGACATTAAACGCATTCACGAATGCATCCCGTCACTTGATGTGACGAAATACGTGTCATTTTTCCCGAGCGACCCGGAATACGAGGACGACCCGCGCATCATGCTCGAAAACAAAGAATATTGCATCGGGTTGTCGCAAAGCAAGGCTCTCGAGGCCTGCATCTTTCAAACTCCTGTTGGCCTGTGCGGTATCCACGAGATCAGCCCGCGCGTGTGCCAGATATATCCATTCAAGATTCACGATGGCAAGGACCTGCTGTACAAGCCCGAGCTGGTCTGCAACAGGCTGGTTCCCACGCGAGACCCTGAAAAGGTGAAGGTGCAAATCAAGATCCAGCGACATGAGATGCAAGAATACCAGGCGATCGCCGATGCCTGGAATGCAGTCCTCCCGCACCGGGAAGGGAAGAAGTTCCTGAAATTCGCGGGCATTTACGACTACCCCGACGACCCCGATAATGACGAACACGACATTCGGTACGATTGGGCCACGGGCACGGTCGTTGGCGTGAAAAATTAGAAAATGTATCAGTTATTTTCAATCTTGGTTTTTTCGTCAACCATCTTGAGTTCGTTCTTGGCATGGACGATGCGCTGGATCGCCGTGACGTGCATGAGCACGGTCAGGACCAGGAACACGTAGAAGATCATCCCGATCGTCGGGAGGAGGATGTGGAGCACCAGCGCGAGCGTGAGCGCCATGAGCCGCTCCCCGCGCTCGATCCACCCGACCCCTGCCATGTTCACGCTCTCGATTTCGGCCCTGGACCGGACATAGCTGGTCATGTACGCACCGAGCAGGCCGAGAAAGCCAAGGATGACGTCCCATGTTGCAGGATCCGGCAGGTAATGGGACAAGTATGCAGGAGGCGCGAGGAAGTTGCCGAACACCAAGCCGAGGATGAAGAATCCGTCCGCGTACCGGTCGCAGCAGGAGTCGAGCACGCCACCAAACTTGGATTTCCGGCCCGTGAACTTGGCAATGCCGCCGTCGAGGAGGTCGAAAAAACCGCTCAAGATCAGGAGCAGGAGGGTCACGATAAGCCAAACTGGATCAAGCTTGAACATGCCTACGACCGCCGTGGCGGCCGAGGCCCCGATCATGACGATGAGGCCCAAAATCGTGACTTGGTTTGGTGTGACGCGGGACCCGGCGAATCGCTTGGCGATCGGCTCGATGACCCGGTTAGAAATGAACCTGAGCTTGTTCGAGACCATGTGCATCGCCGGTTCAGGCTGTTGCTTCTTCGAGGCGCTGGAGCACGAACTCACGATCAAGAGCCAACAGGAACGGGCCGAGCCGCGGGCCGGAAGTGGTCCCGAGAAACACGCTGTACACTGCCTGGAACACCGCCTTCGGGTTGACTTGCAGGTTTTCCTTGGCCATGGTGAAGATGGCGTTCTGCAGCTCCTGCTCGTCAGTAAACTCGGTCACCGCCAGCATCTCCTTGACCCTCGCGAGGATCGTCTTGTCCTGGTCGCTGAGGGCCTCCTTGATGCTCTCGGGAAGCGATCGAGACACCTGGAACCGGTACTGGGGCGGGGCATACGTTTGCACCCAGTACAGGGCCTTGCTGAGCGCGGCCGTGACGTCCGCCGCGTCCATGGGCTCGACTTCCCGCGGCGTGTTCTTGCGCACCATGTCATTGCATTTGTCGACGACGACGCGCTCGTCAAGGATCTCCATGATCTGGCCCATGACAACGGCATACTTGAACGGTATGCGCGCGGGAATCTCGGGGGTGGGCTTGCCAGGGACCACGAGGGGATACATGTAATCGGTGACCTGCTTCTCGGCCTCGTCGGCTTCCTCGAACCCATAATGGATCCGCTCGAAACGCTCGTAATCATCGAATGCCTGCGGGAGATTCTCGACCCTAAACGAGATATGTGTGCCGGCCTTCGTCTTGATGATGAGGTGACGGAACGCCTCGGGCAGGGCGCCGATGTTGAGGTACTCGCGAGGCGTGAACACTTTTCCCTTCGAAGTCCCCATGTCGGCATCGCCGAGCCGCAACCACTCGTAACCGAGTTTAACGGGGCCTTGATAGCCGTAAATCTTCTGGCAGATCTCCAAGCCTGTGTCGTAGGAGCCGCCGGGCGTGGCGTGATCCTTGCCGGCTGGCTCGAACGTGGTGTTATACAGGGCCCATTTTGCCGGCCAGTCGACTCTCCAGTTCATCTTGAGCCGGGCCTCGTCGATGGTCAAGGTTTCCTGGTTGTTGCAGGCGGGACATTCGTAGGTGATCTCCTGTTCGTCGGAATGGTAGGCAGTAATCCGGTTCGGGTAGATCTTATCGGCCGCGTGGTCGAAATACTGCGTCGTGCCGCATTTCGTGCAGACCACCATGGCCGGGAACCAGCTTTGCATCTGTTCTTGGTAGGCCGTCCCTGATTCCTCGTCGATGGTCTGGGAGATGTTCCGCGTGATGATCTCGCGGAGGAACTCGGTGTTATCGAGAGCGATCTTTATCTTTTCTTTCATACCGGGACTGTTATAGAGCTCGTGCGTCCAGATGATTTCCGGGGTGAGCCCGAATTCACCAAACGTGCTCACGAGCTCGTTACCGTAGTGGAACGCGTAGCTCTCGCAATCTCCGAAGGGGCAAGGAATATCGGCGAATGGCTTTCCAAGATGTTCCTGAAATCCTTCCGGGACGTACCCGGGGAATTTCTTTGCGGCATCGAGGCTGTCGATGAAGAGAAGGAAACGGACTTCCTTACCTTCGTCAATTAACAGGCGTTTGAGAGAGTCGCAAATCGTGATTTCCCGCAGGATGCCAAGATGAATGGAGCCGGAGGGGGTTTTCCCCGTGCTTAGTGTGTACACGTCTGCGTCCCGCGCGAGCACCTCCTTCTTCACGTCCTCGAGCCAGTGTATCTCGAATTCTTTTGATTCACTTTCGGACATATATTTTCACGCTTCCGGCTTGTTGCTTCGATGTGGCCGCGTTATATCTCGAGAATTGAGAATGGATCAAAACCTATTATTTTGGTCCATTTTGGTCCAGCCATTGCTGGACGACCGAAACGAACACGTCCGAGACGGCGATGTTTTCCTTGGCAGATGTAAGGTACAACTGCACGCCAAGAGTGGCGGCCTTGGTCTCGATCGCCGAGAGATCCAAGGAATCCTTGTCCACGAGATCGACCTTGTTCCCGAGAAGTGCTACGATCGGGCGAACCTTCATTATATCAACATCTGAAAGGAATTCGTCGATATTATAGGTATTTGGGTCATCCAGAGCAAAAACAACGAACACGAGGTCGGCCCCTTCCATGTATTTCTGGCGGGAGGAACGAAACACGACTTGGCCCCCAATATCGTGGACGACGAGCTTGATTTCCTGATCTGCAATTTGACCGGCAATGTGAACGTTCTTGATATAAAAATCGCAGCCCATCGTGTTGATGTACCGGTTCGCAAACAAATTACGTGTGTACCGGTTCGCGATCGACGTTTTCCCAACCGCAGGGTAGCCAATAAGCACGACTTTTAGGCGGATCTGGGGAGCCGCTTCTGTATCCATGAGCATACGCCAGTTAGCGATAGGCTGGTACACTAGAGCAGTGGCCGTGAAAAAAAGTTGCCCGTTTTAACCGAGATGCGAGACCACGAGGCTTAAATTTATATTTATATTATATTATTATGATTTGTATTCAAATCGAGGCTTTACCACTATGACAGACATCGTTATCGTTTCTGCATGCCGAACTGCCATCGGTACTCTTGGCGGTTCTCTCAAGGACGTCAAGGCCCCCGTATTGGCATCGATCGCCATAAGGGAGGCAATCCAGCGCGCGGGCATCGATCCCGCTACGATCAATGATGTAAAGCTCGGGAATTGCATGGAACCGTTCGACGCGAGTAACTGCGCTCGCACGGCGGCGCTCCTCGCGGGCGTTCCCGAGAGCGTTCCCGCCATGACCATCAACCGAGTCTGCACATCGAGCATGGAGGCGATCCTCTCGGGCGCATTCATGATTCAAGCGGGCGCGGCCGACACGGTGCTCGCCGCCGGGGTCGAGTCCATGAGTAACGTCCCGATGATGGCCCCTCAGGCCCGATTCGGGTCGAAATACGGTGATCAGACCCTAGTCGACGGCGTCTTTTGGGGCCTGCATTGCGGCAGCCACTACATTCCCTACCCGAAGGACGGGCCGGTCGAGTGGGCCCGTGGCAAGCCGTACATAATGGGGCAGACCGCCGAGTTCCTCGCACGGAAGCTGGGCCTCACTCGCGAGGAACAGGACGAGGTCGCGCTCCGCAGCCACAACAATGCCGAGGCGGCGACTGATTCTGGCCGGTTTGCTGACGAGATCGTGCCGGTCACGATCCCCCAGAGGAAAGGAGACCCGATCGTCTTCGACAAGGACGAGCACTTCCGCCGCGGCCTGACCATGGAGCAGCTTGCCGCACTCCCGACGGCCTTCGCTAAGGATGACGAGGCAACGGTCACGGCCGGCAATTCCTCGGGCATCAACGATGGGGCTTCGGCCGCGGTCATCATGAGCGCCGAGAAGGCCGACAGCCTTGGCATCCAGCCCATCGCGAAGCTCACAGGCTTCGGGTACGGGTGCTGCGAGCCCTACTACATGGGCGAGTCGCCCATCCCCGCCGTGAAGAACCTCATGGAGCGGACGGGCCACACGAAGGATGACTGGGAACTCATCGAGCTGAACGAGGCATTCGCGGCCCAGTACCTCGCCGTGGAGAAGGGCCTCGAGCTCAACCGAGAGATCATCAACGTCAATGGCTCGGGCATCGGCCTCGGCCACCCCGTCGGCATGACGGGCTGCCGGCTCGTCGTCACGCTGCTCCACGAGATGAAGAAACGCGGCAACAAGCGGGGCTTGGCGACGCTCTGCGGTGGCGGTGGCATCAGCATCGCGACCGAGTGGGAAATGCTGTGATCCCGCGTGGCGGCGTTCCACGCTCTCTCTTTTTCCAATTCCTTTTTTCAAGCCGAACCAATTTCTCCCAACAGCGAGCTTGCGCCCGGAACAGGGAAATGGGAATCAGATTGGGAAAAAAAAGGTTGAAAAACGCATCAATCCACGACGACGACCCGGTACAGGCCAAACGCAAAGATCGTGCCGATTGTGTCGGGGACGAACGCGGGGATGACGAATTCGCATAGCACGAGGACGACAAACACGACGAGCAGGGACCCAGTGCCCTTAATCTACTGCCCATTTATCAATTATTAGAGGATTCCGTTGTTATCTTTCATAAAGATAGCGTAAACATTATTGATAAGAAGGTAAATTTGTTTTTTGAATGGAGGTGTTATTATGGAAGCAAAAACCACGCTAAAGTGGAATCAGATCCCCTCTCCAACAAATGCGGACAGCACGCAAAAGTGGATGCAAATTCCCGCTCCAGCGATCGTAGACAAGACCGCAGCGGCACTAGAGGAGCACGGAATGGCAGTCATTCAAGTTGATAACGCGGATCAGGCTCTCGAGAAATTGAAGGAATTACTCCCAGATGGCGCGGACGTGATGACGGCTTCTTCAATGACGTTGCAGCAAATCGGGTTCATGAGTTGCTATATAGGTGGCGAGAACCCTTGGCATTGTCTTGGGCCAGAGGTCTATAATGAAACGGACCCGGAAGTCCAGGCGGAATTGCGCCGGAAATCCGATATTGCCGATTATTTCCTTGGGAGCGTCAATGCTCTGACTGAAACAGGGGAGCTCGTCGCGGTCGACGGGAGCGGGTCCCGCGTATCCGCTTACCTATTTGCGGCTAAATACGTGATCTTGGTCGTGGGAACTCAAAAAATCGTGAGCAATCTGCAGAAAGCAATGCAGCGGGTTCGGGAATACGTGTACCCACTCGAAGATGATCGGGCCATTAACGCATATGGCAGGCATGCTCTCCTCGCCAAGTGGGTCATTATCGAACGAGAGCACAACCCCGGCCGCATCACGGTCATTTTGGTGAACCATGCCCTCGGGTTTTAAGGATTGATTTTCCCTCTTAGTAAAAATTTTTTACCTTTCCGTTTTTTTTCCCGCAAGTTCACGCACCAGACCTTGGAGAAACTTCCACCGTGCGATATGAAAGCCATATTATCCCGCGTACTCGAGATCCTTAACGATGCCCTCGATAAGGGCGAGTAAAAAAATGATGCAATATCGTATGTGACAGCGAAGCTATCCCGGGTTTTTTTTACTTGCCTTAGAGATTTTCGTTCATTTGTCTATTCATTCTTCGTGACCGAATGGCGTACAATTTTAGCTGCAAAGTAATGAGATGGTAAAAAAAGTAGGCCGATTAGTCATGGCATAACTGGTAGAAGAGTCCTTGATCATTTTCAAAAGCTATCTTGCAGTCTTCCGAGCAGAAGTAAAACGTTCCTGAAGGGCAGCCTTCAAACTTCGGGGTATTCTCGTCAACTTGAACTTCTTGTTTGCAAACCGGATCTATCGTTGCCATATGCTTTCACCTCCAAACACGTAAAGATTTTCAGCCATCAGGAGTATACATATTGTTACTTCGGAATATTCGCATCCTTGGGGATTCCTGAATTTTTTATAAGCGGATCCCAGGCTGACAGGAATTAACCTTATCGTCTACCGCACCGTAGGTGGGATGGACCATCTGGATGTTCAGGTCAAAGCCTACAAGAGTGCAAACAACAACAAAACCTTGAGGATTTTACCTCATCACCACTTAAAGCGACACCTTGATGATCTCGCACCCCATGTCCCTAAAGCAATCTTCGAGCGCATCGAACATGGCCTCGTCGGCGTAGGTGCCCACGACTGCACCACCGGATCCTGGAAAGGAAGCTGTTGCACCAGTTTCCCTTGCCAGCCGGATCATCTCCGCGTTCTTCGGGGATATGTTGTAAATGCTCGCCCGCAAGTCATAGTTTCTGTCAACGCACCGGTTGAAGACGTCTATGTTCTTGGCGACCAAGGCATCGTAGCCATCTTGGCCGTTCTGGGCGATATCGGCCATCACGGACCGCACGGTCTCGTCCCCCCGATCCCACCGGGCCCGGACGTCGTTGTGCACGACGTCGGGGTGGGTCAGGTTGACTTGATAAGCGATGTACATCGGCGGGAAGAGCGCAGAATCGACAGGCTGGTAGATACCATAGCCATACTCGGCCATTTGCGCCTCGTTGAAGTCCATGAACACGGGCTCATTGTAGACCTCCACGACGCGGTCCTGCAGGCCGGCGGCGATGCCCAGCTCCTTGGTCTCGGACCATAGTACGATGTTGGGAAGGACCGGTTTCTCGATCTCCACGCCGAAAAACTGGCACAGGGCCTTCATGGTCGACGTGATGATGGCGCTGGAGCCAGCAAGACCGACTTGGCGCGGGATGTTGGTCGTGTAGCGGATGTTGAAGTTTCTCCTTTGCAAATCGATGCCTTGGGCCTTTGTATATTCATAAAATTGCTTGATGGCCGCCTTGATGAGCCTGATGCCGCCGTAGTAGCCGTTGATCTCGATATCGGCTATAAGATGCTCGATGCTTGGAAACACGACCTCGTCCGAGACGCCCGGCAGGATTTCGATCTCCTCCCATTCGAACAAGAAGATCTTGGCCGAGAAGTTGCGGATCGGGATGGACAGGGTCTTGCCGAAAAAGCCGTCGGAAGGATTCCCTACGATGCCGGCCCGGGCCGGTGTTTGCACGAGAATCGGTTGTTCCATGGAGAGGTTCTAGGTTCTCTGCCGTGTTAAGGCTTTCATTCGCGATCGAGGAAGAGCAGGTCCAAGGCGATGTTCAAGTCGAGGGCAAACTGGGCGACGATGTCGACGATGCCGGCGTCTGCCGAGGCATGGGCGTCGCTTCCCAGCATGAAGCGCGGCCGGCCAAACGCGTAGGTTTCCGCGATCTCGAGCAGCCGTTCAACGCCCTGCCGCTGGGCAGGGGAAATCTTGGCGTTGTTCAGCTCGAAGATGATGTCCCGAGCCATGAAGGATTCGATCAGCTCGACGCTGAACCCCGTGTAATCGGGATGGGCAACGATCAGGGGCAGGTCCACGAATCCATTGTTGTCGAGCGCGTTCCTGACGCCAAGCACGATGTCAATCGGCCCGTCGAACAAGACCAGATCGAGACCGTCGACCTGCGGTACGAGGTCGGCTTCGATGGCATCGAGCACGTCGCCGGAGAGGACCGTGAGCTCGATACCCGGGTGGACGTGCAGGCCGGTCGCGGCCCGGGACCACTGGATGCCCCGGATCTCCGAGATATAATCCTTAATTGACCTTCGCTCGCCCGCGGTGCAAAATATGAACTCGCCGTGCTCGTCGACGTGATCGGTGTAGGCGAGTTCGAAGCAATCGTTGGCCACGCAGGCATCGGCAATGGACCGGATGGAGCCCGTGCCATCGCTGTACACGGAATGCACGTGATAATCGTGCACGCGCGGCAGGCCCAGAACTTCGCGATACATTCTTTACACGCCTCATGCGACCCCAAGGATGAACAACAAGAACCACATGAGGCCGAAGGAGATGATGTTCGTGAGATTGGAAACCATGCCCGCGAATTCTTGGTTGTAATTATATTGCACAACGTAAACGAGCAGGGCCATGCCCGTAGGCAGGATGAGGCACACAGCCAGTAGCTCCCGAGGGAGGAGGGGTATAGGTAGCAGGAAGTAAAGGAGCAGGCCAATCGCGAGGCCGATGACATACCGGGTCCCGATCACCTCGAACACCTTTTTCCAATGCGACCGATCGATCGTGAAGTCGAGGTACAAGCCCAGAACGAGGAACGTGAGGAACGAGTTCGCATTGGCGATGGTCGTGAAAAACAGATTGATATCGGCGGGAAACGGGACGCCACCGACGTTAAGAAGAATCCCGATAATATAAGCGAGGAGCGGGGGCGATCCCACGATCTTCTTGGCGATCGCCTTCTTATCAATAACATTCGCCGTGCCCGGAGCATTGCGCATCGCGATGGAGTAGCACAGGATGAAAATGATGAAGGCGTTCCCGAAATCGAACAGGGCCACGTATTTCAGGCCATTGATGTCGAACACGGCCTTCACCAGCGGGTAGGCAAAGTTGCCGACATTCCACCCGAGCGTCATCATCGTATAGAGGCCCCGGTTAGCGCGGTCCTCGTGCCGGTGCACGACCCTCGCGACTGCCAAGTTCACGCCGGACACGCCGATGGCAAAGAACGGCATCAAAATCATTGCGAAGTCGATCTGGATCTGCATGAGCGTGGTGATGATGACCGATGGAAGCGTGATGTTGAAGATAATGAGGGCCAAGGCCTTTCCGGCCCCGTCTTTCGTCAGAAGGCCCATCCGCTTCGTGAGATACCCGATCGCGATGATGATCAGGGAGATGGTGAAGGTCAAGTTGAGATTCGCGAGTCCGGCCACGACGCGGGCACCTTGTAAATGTTGAGCCAAAGAACGTGCTACGATGGGATAAAAGCCTCCATGACATATATCGCCACGGCCCTCAGGAACAGGCGCACACTATTTAGGTCCGCGCAAGACGGGGTAATTATCAGTTCCTAGATTATGGAGTAAATCATTAGCCATCAATCAAGTGGAGAAAAATGACACCAGCACCAAGGCCTACACCGGCTCCAAGGCCTGCACCTGCCCCCAGGCCCGCACCAAGGCCGGCACCAGCTCCCAGACCGGCGCCAAGGCCCGCTCCCAGGGCGGCCCCACGACCTGCTCCAGGACCACGAGGTGGCGGAGGACCACGAGGAGGTGGGGGTCCACGACCCGGTGGAGGCTTCCGGCGAGGGCCATCAGGCCCTTCACGCAATCCTGCCATGAGACGCCCAAATCCCGTGCCCAGGAGGCCATTCAATCGTCCCATGGTCGATCGCCAGCAGTGGATTTTTGGCAACATACTCGCCGCGGGATTTGTGTGGTCGCAGCTGAATTATGATGAGTTGATGTGGTTGAACGATCTTTACTACTCGGGACAGCTCGACGATCAACTCGCAATGGCCTACGAGCAAGCCAACGTCGATCAGCTCCTTGTGCCTGGGCAGTATATCAACCAAGACTATTATCTGGAACCGCCGGCACCAGCGCCGGTAGCCCCGGTTCAAAACCAAGCCGTGTGCCCGATCGTGTGCCTAGTACTGTTTATCATAGTCGGCGGTGTCCTCGTCGGTTCGGGCACCATCAACATTTATGACCCCGGTGTCATCGCCGTCGGCGTTGTCTTGTTCATCCTCATCATTGCCTGCATCGCAGGAACCCAAGCGCAGGCCGCCAAGAGACGGGCTGCTGAAGCTGCCGCCGCGTATAACGAGCCATACGTGCCGCAGGTCCAGCCACAACCGGTCTATTACCAGCCCCAACCGCAGCCCCAGGCGCCCCAGATCGTCGAGAAGGAGAAGGTCGTCGAAAAGGTCATCGTAAAGGTGAAGTGCCCCCTCTGTGGTTCGTTGAACGATGACACGAATGCATTTTGCAGCAACTGCGGTGCCAAGCTAGCGTAAGCCGACCCGTTTACTTTTTTTCATCAGTTTTTGCATACCATGCTATAGCACGGCCAAGCTCGTCAGTAATTGCCCTCCGGGTCACCCGTTCTTGGCATAACGCCGCAAGACCGGGCTTGCACCCGGCATGGGTTCGCGAATATACGAGCGGAGTGGGATCTACTCTTCTAGAATGATCATGTTCAGCAAGAAATGGCCTGTTCAACCAGCCATGGCTTGCGTGGCGGTGCTCGTCATGGCCGCGAGCATCGGCATCTCGCTCCCTGTCCTGGCAGCCAGCGAGCCGAGAAGCACGCCCGCTAGCCAAGTGGCGCAATCTCCATCTATGCATATTGCCGATACAGCAGGCAGCAGCGATCAAATGGGCGACGAGTGGCCTATGTTCCACGCTTCTCTCGATCACGTGGGCGTAGCTTCGACGACGCCGGTCAAGGGATCGGGACCATCGTGGACCTACGCCACGGGTAACGAGGTGCTGTCATCTCCCGCCGTCACGGGTGGCTACGTGTATGCCGGAAGCGAGGATAACTATGTCTACAGCTTAGACGCCTCCACGGGGGCTTACGTTTGGTCTTACGACACGCAGAGCATCGTGGAGTCTTCACCAGCCGTCGCAGGCGGGTACGTCTACGTGGGTGGCGTGTATGGCTTGCTTTACTGCTTGGATGCCAGCACGGGCGGAGTTTACTGGATCTACGACACGGGCCTCGTCGCGCTCTCGTCACCTGCCGTCGCTGGAGGGTACGTGTATGTGGGGAGCGATTATACAAACGGGCTGGATTGCGTGAACGCCTTCTCGGGAACTCTCGTCTGGTCGTACCCCACGAGCGGTTCCGTTGACTCTTCTCCCGCCGTGGTAGGCGGGAACGTTTACGTGGGAAGCGAGGATGGTAACATCTACTGCCTGAATGCCACCTCTGGAGCGCTCGTCTGGTCATATTCCACGGGCGGTCAAGTCTGGTCCTCTCCTGCGGTCTCTGGCGGGTTAGTGTACTTGGGAAGCGACAGCGGCAGTGTGTATTGCCTGAATTCGATCACGGGCTCGTTCGTCTGGTCCTATAATACGGGCTTTCCGGTGAGGTCCACGCCAGCCGTGGCAGGCGGGTACGTGTACGTTGGGAGCGAGAGCAACGACGTGTATTGCTTGAACGCGATCACGGGGTTGCGAGCTTGGTCGTATTCCACGGGCGCTGCTGTGGACTCCTCCCCCGCGGTTTCAGGCGGGATGGTATACGTGGGCAGCTCGGACGACAAGGTGTATTGCCTGAACGCCGACTCGGGAATGCTTAATTGGTCATACGGGACTGGTGACGTGGTCTACTCGTCCCCCGCCGTCGCGAACGGGCACGTTTATGTCGGTAGCGAAAATGGAAAGATCTATAGCATACCGATGGTCCTGACCGCGCCAAGCAACACGTGGATCACCCCCCTGATCATCGTCGTGGTTATCGTGGCCATCGCGGGCGTTGTTGTGATAGGTGTCGTCGCCTTCAAGAATAAACAAAAGAGGCGAATAAGAGCAGGAGTCCAACCCTCGTTGCAGGAACGAGAGATTGCTAGGGTCAAAGCGCTCGGAGCGGGGATCCAGCCTGCGGTGCAGCCATACGTGCCCCCCGTCCAGCCACAACCCCCACCTGCCCGCGACCAACCCCCGGGCACCAAGGTTTGCGGCAAGTGTGGCAGCCCGCTCGAGCCCGGGAGACCGTTCTGCGGCAAATGTGGCAACCCCGTTCCCGGGACCGCCGGACAGGGCACCCAGCCTGCACCATCGCCCAGCGAGACACCCACTGCCTTAAACCATGCACTCTCGCCCAGGTTTTGCATCAATTGTGGCAGCCCACTCGAGCCCGGGAGACGATTCTGCGGCAAGTGTGGCAGTCCCGTGTCCGAGAGGGCCGGACAGGGTGCTTCGCCTGCACTATCGCCCCAAGGCGAAGGAATTGCGGATGGCGAAATCTCACAAGCACTCTTTTCCGCCGAAGTATCCACATCCGAACCAGAATCAGAACCCGAATCTGGGATCGAAATGCCCACGGATGAAGAGCCAAGCACCAATGACGAGAATGGAAACCGCGAGGCATAATCCCTGATAGTACCTGCACGAACTGCAGTGCACTGATGGGATTAGCCGAGAACTATTCTCATAATCACACAAACTCTATCCTTTTTTTTCCACCAGATTACCAGTTCCTCAGTTCCATGCCAAATCGATAAAATATAGCTCCTTCGTTCGGGGCGACCTTCTCCCGGCCCGGTCAGAAAAACTCCTTTCGGGCCCGCACGTGGTACTTGTAAAGCTCGACAAACACGAAGGAGGGTAGTGATAGGACGACCACGAATAGCCAACCTGCCGCGCCGAACGGCGCAAGCCATAAGCCGGTCCTGAAAAAACCAACGGTCGGGGACAGGTATACAGCGGCGAGGAGGCCTGCCATGCTCAGCGCACACAACACGACCAACAACCAACCTATGTCAGAACGCCTGATCGTCCGGTACACGGGCTCGTTTGGACGCCTGATGCAGAACACGCTTCCGATTTCCACGATGAAAACCGACACGAGCGAGATGGACCGTGGCTTTGCAAGGATGGCATTTATCTGGCTGACGGCCGCCACATCATTCGGGTTCGCGTTGAATTTCGCGAGCATCGCGGGATCGATATGCAAAAACGTGTTATATACCACAAGGCCAGAGATGACGAGCGTGAAGATCAAGCAGGCGACGTTAATGGCTAGCATGCGCAGGTAAGGCCTGCTGAAGATCTCCTCGCCATCCCGTGGTTTCTCGTCCATCACACCTCGCGGTGCCGCGTCGAAAGAGAGGCCGAGCGGCGGGAGCGCGTGGGTGATGGCATAGAGCAGGTAGATCTGCAGGTTCAAGTCGTAGAGCTCGAAGTTCTTGTTCAGGAACGTAAACCCCACGTAGACGATCGCCTCCGCGAGATTGACGAAGACGAAATAATAGATCATGGCCCGGATCTTCGCGAACAGGGCCCGCCCTTCCTGTATTCCTTGCTTGATCGTCGTGAACGTATCATCCGAGATGAGGATATCAGCCGCCTCCTTCGCCACGTCAGTGCCCGCGATGCCCATTGCGAGACCGACATCGGCCATACCGAGCGCGAGCGCGTCGTTCACCCCATCACCGGTAACGGCCACAACGTGTCCTTGATCCTGGTAGCGTTCGACGATGACAAGCTTGTCGCGCGGCGTGGCCCGGGCAAACACCGCCGTTTTGAAGAATTCCTCGTCGCCCATCGTTGCTACGTCCTCCCCTTGTGAGGACCTATAGCCTTCGCGGAGGATGCCCACCGCCTTGGCGATCGATGCGCCTGTGAGTTCCGAGTCTCCCGTGATCATGACCACCCGGACCGAAGCCCGAGCGCATTCCTCGACGGCTTGCTTGATGCCTTCGCGAGGGGGATCTTGGATGACCAGTAGGCCAAGGAACGTGAACTCTCGCTCCACATCCTCCCGCGGGAGGGACGGGTCATAGCCTTCTTCCAAGACGCGCTTGGCGATGCCAAGAAGCTTGAACCCCTGCCCGGACCATGTGTTGATTTCCGATGCGATCGTGTCTCGTGTTGCGCCATCCATCGGCACGGTCGATCCATCCGCCTCCACGGTGCCGGTGCTTTCTGCCAGGAGCTGCTCGGGTGCTCCCTTGGTGAAGGCCACGGGCGGCTGCTCCCCCCCCGACCACACCTTCGTCATGCGTTTTAACGCGGAATCGAACGGGTATTCCTTGAGATTGACGAGTCCGTCCTTGGTCTCGGCCCCGATGCCAGCCTTCTTGGCCAGGATCTCGATGGCACCCTCGATCGGGTCACCAATGACCTTTGGGATGGATATGACCTGCTTGCCCGCCGTCGTGTAGGTTTCCTGGTAGATCTCGGCATTGCTGTTTAACAAACCTGCCATGATGACCTCGCGAAGGGATGCATAATCGGGAACATAAATGGAGATTCCATCCGCTTCGATGTGGCCTTCGGTGGCATATCCAGCACCCGTCACGTTAAAAATGGTTCCCGAAACCCACACATGCTTGACGGTCAATGCATTCTCCGTGATGGTGCCGGTTTTGTCCGTGAGCAGGACGGATATCCGCCCCATCGATTCGACAGCGGCCAAGTTCCGGCTGATGAAGCCGTGCTTGGCCATATCGTAGCCGCCCGTGATGAGAATGATCACGGACAGGAGCACGATGTTGATCGGGATGGCCTTCAACGCGAGCTCGAGGAGGTGCGAGAAATCCCGTGGGAAGTCGGAAGTCCCCTTGATCGTGTTGAACACGAGCGATGCGGCGAACAAGACGAGCACGGTCAGGCCCAAGTAATAGGCGAACTTGTTCACTTTGCGCTGCAGCGGAACGACCTCTTCGTTGATCGTGGCCCCGAGGTGTGCCGATATCCTGCCGATCTCCGTGTTCTCGCCGATGGCACACACGATCGCCTTTCCATTCCCGCCCGTGACGAAGGTGCCGCAAAAGACACAGTTGTGCATGTCAACCACGCGAGGCTTGCACGAATACATAAGGGCAGGGTCCTTGCTCACGGGCAAGCTTTCACCGGTTATGGATGATTCATCGACCATCAAACTGTTTGCTTCTATCAAGCGAGCATCCGCGGCTATCTTGTCTCCCTCGTGAAGCACGATGACATCACCTGGCACGACATTTTTGGAGTCGATGACCACCATCTTTCCATCCCGGATTACCTTGGTCTCGGTCTTCACCATATGCCGCAAGGTATCCAACGATTTCTGGGCTTTTGCTTGCTGGATCATGACGATGGGAACGTTGACCATCACCAGCACGAAGTTGATCAGGGGACCAGAACTCGTAATCCCTATTGCCGCGTTTATCACGACCATTGTAACCGTCGCGATGAGGAACACGATCACGAGAGCGTTTTCAAACACGGGGGCGAAATACACCTTCCAGACCGACCGTTTTACCGGCTCGAGCGCGTTCTGGCCGTACGTGGCGGCACGATGTGCTACCTCGTCGCTCGGCAATCCATTCTTTCCATCAACGCCGATGGCTGCGGGAACCTCGTCCGGGGGCAGGTTCACTATTTCGTCCAACGAAATCATCGAAGCTCGGTCACCATGCATAGACTCCATGCTTATTCATATCGAATTGAGTTGCTGCAACCGCGCCATGAATAAATGCCTCCACTATATGGTCTATTGTTTTTGCCGTGCTCTATTGGTGGCTATGGCCATCGTATATACATAGGCGGCTTTCATATTCACGCCCATGCTTCGACGGGTCAAACGGCCGACAATCCCGATGCATATCCAGAGGAGACGTGTGAACATCATCGGCCTTGCGTTTGCGCTATTCTGGGCGGTCCTGTTCTCGTTCTGGCTGGATCGACCGAATTCTGCGAGCATCGATCCGGCCCTCAAGCCCACTGTTGAAACGCTCGTGTCGGATGGCAACCACAACTTCAACCCCGACATAGTCGAATGGAATGGCTACGTGTACATGTGCTACGTTTCCTCGCCGTATCACTGGGGGAACCCCGGCAGCAAGGTGATCGTCAAGCATTCCTCGGACCTTAGCACGTGGGACACCGTGCTCGAAGTGAACGGCAGTGAATGGATTCCGGGAGCCGACATTCGCGACCCGAAGCTACTGGTTATCGATGATCACCTCTTCCTCTACGCGTTGATCAACCCCGGGGGCCTACTGGCCGATCCCGACGTCACTATCTTCACCTATACGTTGAACGGAACCTCGTGGACTCCCGTGCGGCAGGCGTATACCAAGGACTGGTGCTTCTGGAGGCCGAAACTCGACCCGGCTAACACGACCGCGTACGTGGCAGCCTATTACTACCAGCGCGGCGTGGTCGACCTCCTCTCCTCAACCGACGGGATAACGTGGACGAACCAGTCACGGATCCTGACCGGCGGCGACGTATCCGAAGCCGAGCTTACATTCTTGCCAAATGGTCAGTTGCTCTGCGTTTCTCGCTATCCAATCGGCGGCCTCGATCCCGCGGGAAATAACAACGGCGGCACCATGATCAGCACCTCATCGGCACCCTACACCAACTGGACGAGCAAGCTCGACACGCTCGTCAGGATTGACGGATCGGTGATCGTGAATGCGACCGGGAGATTGATCGCCATCGGCCGTTCTCAACCCGAGCAGGACCCGTTCCTCATTCAAAGTGGCTCGATATTCGCGAAGAAGCGGACCTCACTCTTCTTGGTGAACGAGACAACTTTGACCTACCTGACAGATTTGCCGAGCTCGGGGGACACGGGCTATGCCGGTGCCATTATCCGCGGTGACGACCTGATCGTGGCCTATTACACCAGTAAGTCGACCACGGACCTCCCATGGTTTGCCGGGTGGCTATTTCCAACGGATTTGAAGCTCGCCATCATCCCGCTTTCGAACCTCGATGCGGTTATAGCAAGCCCGCAATCACCGAACATCGGGTACCCAATCGGGGAAAATATCATCGTGATTGGCACGATCGCCATCACCGTCCTTGCCATCGCCTTGTTCTGGAACGACACGAGCCCGGGCATGAAATGGCAGTGGCCGACCCGCCTGAAAAAGACACTATCCAAGCGATCCATTGCGGTACTGTCGATCGGGCTGACAGCGTTGACATGGGTGGCGATCTTCTTCCTTCCAGCAACCGTCAATCTCTTGGCTGGCATCGCGGAGATATTCATTAGCGCCCAAGGCATGTACCAGAAAAAGAATGATCCATTGCACGTCGTGCTCATGTGTATCACGATTGCAGGCTTGGCACTGCCGTGGGTGCTCGCATTCACGGTGCACGGGTTCATACCTGGGCATGTGTTCCTTCCGTGAGTGATTTTCACCCGGAAGGAATGAAGTTATTGCTTTTTTTCCGTCACGAAAAGCCAGCACTTTCAAAGAAGAAGAGAGAACGGGTTCAAAAACAAGAGGGGTTATTTCGATTCTTGCTCGGCGGTTTCCTGCACGGAGCTTGTAAGCATTTGCTTGGATACGGTGGAGGATTGCACGTCGCTCGTGTTACAGATCCTTCGCAGCTTAGTCATGGCAGGGATCTCGCTATCGTATACTCGCTTGATCCCGTCGCCTAATGCGTGTTCGGCGAGCCGGATCTGGGAAACAAGCTGGACCAGCTCTTCCGGCTCAAGCGATGCAAATTGGTCGCTCCCCCACATGGTCTTGTCGAGGGTGATGTGACGCTCGACCACGCATGCACCCAAAGCGACCGCAAGGATGGAGGGCAGCCAGCCGTTTTCATGGCCCGAATACCCGATGGGGCAATCAAATTCCTCTTGCAGGGTCTTGATCACCTGCAGGTTGAGTTCGTCATCGGGACACGGGTAGGTGCTCGTTGCGTGAGTGATAACAAGGTCGTCCTCACCCAGGATGGAAACCGCGGCCCGGAGCTGGTCCATCGTGGACATACCGGTCGACATGATGAGTGGCTTGCCAGTTTTTCTCAGGCGGTACAGTAGGCCCGCATCAGTGATGCCGGCGGATTGGATCTTGATGCACGGCGGGTCGTACTGCTCGAGGAATCCTATGGATTCCTCGTCCCAGCAAGAAGCAAACCAGCTAATACCCTGCTCCTTGCAATGGCTGTCGATGGCGTCAAAGTCCTCTTGCGAAAGCTCGATCCTTCGACGGTACTCGATGTAACTCATCCTGCCCCATGGCGTGTCCCTCATAACGTCCCACTGGGTCTTGGGTGTGCAGACCTCCGGAGTTCGCTTCTGAAACTTGACCGCGTCGCAACCAGCAGAAACTGCAGCATTAATGAGTTTCTTGGCTATTTTCACGTCGCCGTTATGGTTTATTCCGATTTCCGCGATGATGTAAGTTGGATGTTCTTTTCCAACCAGTCTTGTACCGATCCGGATTTCTTCATTCGTTTTCTTCATGATACATCAACTCTGGTACTGTCTTGCAGAACGAATCCTCCACTGAGGTTGCGCGAGCCCGCGCAATAAGTCCACAGAACTCGCGAACCGCACCGTGGCCCCCGGGTTTTGAAAGAACGATATCCGCGAAAGGAAAGATTTCAGGATATGCATCAGCCACCACAACAGCAACACCTGCGGCTTTCAAGCAATCAAGGTCGTTGATATCGTTTCCTACATAGGCAATTTCGTCGAGAGAAATGTCTTGATCTTGGAGTATCGACATGAGGCTATCCAACTTGTCCAATCCTACGCCGTGATAGCAAGAGATGCCGAGCTTCTCGCACCTGGCAGCGACGACGTGATTAGTCTCGGACGAGATCACCGCGACCTTGATCCCGAGCTTCTGGACTGCCGTGATGCCCATGCCATCGGATCGATCGCACATAACCATCTCCTCTCCCGTTTCAGACGTGTACACCTTGTTATCGGTAAACACGCCATCGAAGTCGAAGATGACCTCGCGGATGTCCTTAAGGAGCTCGTCCCGGGGATGGTCCGGCACGATCATGGCCAACGTTCCCTTCCTGATGACCCAGTCCGCGAATTGCCAGTTGTCGAGCGTGTCGATGTCGACAGAGAACGTCGCGTCGATGACCAGGGGAAGTATGTTCTTGCCTGTAAGAGATCCTTGGTTGAGGACCGTATCGAACCAGAACGTGTCCACGTGCCCGGTTTGCCAGTACGTTGCCGGTAGGTTCTGCCGGGGCATGTTGTATGGCTCCACGAGGTCCGTGGCGAGGATGGGGGATAGATACGGTCCGTTCTCGGTCCTCCACATCTTGTAAGGGTTCTGGCCGGATGGGGTGATCGCTCGCACCGAATCAGCCGCGGGGTCGTTCATTAGTAGGTTGATGGACTCGTCAATGGACCCTATCGGCCTGACCGGGGACGTGGGCCGCAGCTGCACGACGATGTCGGGCATCCAGCTCTCGTGCTCGGCAAGCCAGTCGAGTGCATGCCGCACGACCGGGTAATCGGTGGTGTCATCGCGTGCCAGCTCCGCGGGGCGCATAAACGGGACCTCCGCGCCGAACGACCTAGCCACACCGGCTATTTCCTCGTCATCCGTCGTTACGATGACCCGGCTGATCAAGTTGGATTGCCGTCCGGCTGCGATGCTGTACGCGATGAGCGGGTACCCGGCTAGATCCTTGATGTTCTTGCGCGGGATGGACTTGGACCCGCCCCTCGCCGGTATCAATCCTAGGACATCGGGCTTGTCCTTTCCGAGCTCCTTCCACGCCCGGCAACTCGCCGCGCCGGTTGCTGCATTCATACTCGTCATTTCACGTCACCATGTTGGTTTACCAAGCGGTCCAGCCGCCGTCCACGATCATATTGGATCCGGTCATGTACGAAGAGGCACCCGAGAGCAGGAACAGCAGGGCACCACAGTATTCATCTTTACGGGCCATACGGCCAAGAGGCGTGCGCCACGAGTATTTTTCAACGAATTCATCGTCGTGGCCGTTAAACACCCCGCCGAGCGTGAGTGTGTTCACCCTGATACCTGCTTTGCCCCAATAGGTCGCCAAGTATCTGGTGAAATTGAGTATCGCACCTTTCGTGACCGAGTAGGAGACCGGTTTGAAGGACCGCTCGGTGGTCCCCTCCTTCTCGTAGAGGCGCTGGTCGGGACCGACGTTACCGTATGTCGAGGAGATGTTCACGATGGAACCGCTTTGTAGTTCCACCATCACGCGCCCGACAGCTTGGGTGCACAGGAAGGTACCGGTAAGGTCAACCTGCAATGAAAGGTTCCACGCATCGAGAGGAAACTCCTCGAAGGAGCTTGAATGCCGTTTTCCCTCGTTTTTCTCGAATTTTGGGTTTATGGCCGCGTTGTTGACGAGGCCATCGATCCTGCCAAAGGTGTCGAGCACGTGGGAGACCATATTCTCCACGGATGGCTTGTCTGCGATGTCGACCTGCACCGGTAGCGCCTTGCTTGACGGAAAGAAATCTTGTAGGCCCGATGCCACCGTTCCCGCCATTCCCCCGTCGATATCTGCCACGACGGGGTAAGCGCCGGCCGAAGCCAAGGCCTCGGTGAACTGGGAGCCGAGCAACCCGGCGCCTCCAGTAATGATGATGACCTTCCCGGCGACGTTATATAGCGCTTGGTAATACGGGTTCTGGGTGCTGATCGGTTCAGAATCCATCTATGGTCACCAGATTGCCCGTCTTGGCGGATTTTTTGGCTGCCAGCACGATTTTCAGCGTCTGGATGCCGTCAATCAAATCAGCTTCTTCGTCAACTTTGCCGGCACATCCGTTTTCGACGCCACGCAAGAATGCTTGCATCTCGTCCAGAAACATCTGATTTCGTTCGAATCCGTCTTGGACCTTGAACACTTCCGGTTCAGTGCTTCCCGCCACTCGCATGATCGCCTCGCCGGCGATATCATCCCAGCGGATCGTTCCGTCCGTGCCGGTGATGGCGATGGAACGCGACGTGGGGCGCTCGACGTAGTCGAGGTGAACAGACCCGATTGCCCCCGAGTAAAACCGCAACGTGACCTGCGCAGTGTCCTCCACGTCGATGCCAAGGCCCGCAAAGTTGCCGGTCATGGCTTGGACACAGTCGACCTCACCGATCAACCACCGCATCGCGTCGAAGGGATGGCAAAGCGTGAGCAACACGCCCCCGCCGAGGTCGGATCGTGCGCTGTATCCTGTACGGTAGTCTTCCCACGGATGCCAGCCGGGAAGCCATTCGCCGTAATGCGCATCGACCGAAACGACTCGCCCGATGGCCCCGTCATCCAGCCATCGCTTGACGACCCGGAGCGCGGGGTGAAACCGGTACTGGAAGCCAACGAGGATGTACGTGTCCCTGGCACGGGCCTCTCGGGCGATCTCGTCCAGGTGATCGAGGTCGTGCGACACGGGTTTCTCGAGCAACACGTGGCAGCCAGTGCGTATCGCCTGCAATGCCGTACGGGCATGAAAGGCGGTCGGGTTGGATACGATCACCGCCCGTGGGCGTGTTGCCAAGGCGGCGGATAAATCGGAGTACGTTTGGAGATCGTCGAATGCAGACAGGTCCATCGTGCTGTTGCCGGTGCGATGGAGCAGGATCGCCTCGTGCCCCAGAGATCGAAGGTTCCTGCAATGCCGGCAGCCGATCGAGCCCAAGCCCGAGACGAGAATGGTTCCCTTGCACTGGTCTCCAGCATCATCATCGAGACCCGCGAAACCAGCCCTTTCTTCCATCATCGTGATGCATCCATACTTATCCTATGTATTCTTGGCAAATTCTAGCGATCCTCTCCGCAGATTTACCACCATTTTGTTCGGGAAGTAATATTTTCAGTTCATCGAGATCCAGTTCAGTATGCACTTCCTTCCCAAGGGCTAGGCCAATATATGTCACCGTCGAGTACTGCGTGATCAGCACGTCGCAGTTCGCGATCATATACTCGCAATTGCCATTCGAATACACCAATACTTGCGGGGCGATCGCGTGTATTTCTGCCGTCGCCCGCTCGATATTTTCATTGGGGTGGAGTTTGAAGATGACTTGCCGGTCCCCGGCAATCTCCATCGCCCTCTTGATAAATGCGTTGCGATCGTGATGCTTTTTTGTCTCTCGTGCATCCGATGTCGCGACTAACACGTACCCCTTGTACGGGAAGTCATTATTCTTGAATTCGATTGCATTATCCCAATTTGGAATCCCCGTGACCTCGATCTTGTTTGGATCCACACCTTTTCTCGTGAAGAGGTTCTTGTATCCTTCGGAGGCGACGCAAAACTTTTCGTAGGCATTGGACAGTCCTGTCATGGACGTGTTAGCAATATATCGCGGCAAGTGCATCGTGCGCACGAACTTGTACAAAAAGTTTTCCGGGTCGGTCATGCCCTCTTGAATAAGGATGATGGGTGATTTCCGGATTGCCTTCTGGATGATGAGGTCTTGTGACGTTATGACGAGGTCATAGTAGCCATGCGAGCCTCGCTCGTCGATGGCCAAGCCCTGCGCCTGCAGGTATTCACGGCACCAGCCAGCGCGCTTGTTCCCCAGGATGGTCGCGTCCAGCCACCCGGCACGGGCCATCTTGTCAACGAGTCCATCTGCCCAGTAAGGCGAGAACCAGCAGTCGCACTCCGACAAAAATCTTGAAATCTTGTGCATCATGGTGGTCTGGTTCATGGAACCGCAGACTAGCAGCACTTTCGGGGAGATCATGGCTGATACGCCGGGGAATATAGGAAATATTTGGATTAGTCTTAATCCTCGACGATAAGATGACTTCTTTGGTTTATATCTGCTTTCAAAATAGTCTTTATGTATCTATCTCGAATATGGCGAGTGTACTGTTATTACGATTGGAATGGAGACAAGCTTGGATCTAAGGAGAGAACAATGTAGTATGTATTCCACAATAGTCTACCTAATTTGCTACCAAGAATAATATAAGAAGTGTGCTCGATTTTAGCATGATGTGCTATTTGTTGGTGTTCTTGTGAAAAATGCTCTCACGATCGGCGTTTTTTCGGACATGATGGGTGAAGTTAACGGCACAGCCGAGGCTGCGAGAAGGCTTATTCGAGGCTTGGCGAAGGCAGGCCACAAAGTCCGCGTGTTTGCGCCGTCGATACCATCGGATGGCGTCCCAGGCATCGAATACTACAGGACATGGGGGTTTCGCATGAGCTTGGATCCCGAATTCCACTTCAATTTGCCCCTCAAGCGTTACGTCGATTGCCGGAACAACGACGACTATCGCGGCTTGGACATCTGCCACGTCATGACACCCATGACGCTTGGTTGGCTCGGGATCGACGTTGCCATGCAACAAGGCATACCTCGCATCGCCACGCACCATAGCCCGCTGCAATATTATGCGGGTTACTTTCCGGTCATCGGGAAGCCATTCTCCTTGTATGCGTGGACCTTTGAACGATTCATCTACAACCGCTTCCATTGCATCCACGTGCCGACCATCTCCAAGAAAGCACTCATCATGCAACACCATATCAAGGAGCCGATCTTCGCGCTCACGAACGGCATCCCGGACGAGTATTTCCGGCGGGCCTCGAATGCCCGGGATAACGTGATCGAGCAATACGGGATCGATCCGGACCGGAAAATCATCCTGTACGCGGGGCGGCAAGGCCCAGAAAAGAATATCGAGGCAATTGTCCGCGCGTTCAGGGCCGTTCGCGATCGAGGCATCGACGCGCACCTGATCCTGGCAGGCGGTGGCCCGTACATCCCTTTCTTGAAGAATTACGCGGCTGAGCTCGGCGTTGCCGATCGCGTGACGCAAACCGGATACGTGGAGACCAAGTTGCTCAGGCAAATATACGATGCGGCTGACGTGAGTACCCTGTACAACGATATAGAGGCCCAAGGCCTAGTCCTTCTCGAGGCAATGGCACAAGGCACGCCCTGCGTTGGGAAACGCGCGAACGGCATCAAGAACGTCATTATCGACGGGAAAACTGGCTACCTCGTTGATTCAGAGAAGGAATTTGCCGAAAGGATCATCTCGCTACTCCAGGATGACGAATCGAGGGAGGCAATGGGAAGGGCTGCCCTTGACGTGGTGGCGCGCAATCACAAGATGGAGAAGGTTATCGAGACGTGGGAACGGATCTACAAGTTCGTGATCGACGTCATTTACCCGCTGAAATTCTACCACACGTCTCGATCCACGCTGGCGGACATCCTCGCCGAGTTCTGCGAGAAGGACCCGCTCCTTGCCGCATGAATATTGCTATCCGCGCGGGAATTCATAGGCCATGCTAGATCTATAGATACCATAGATCTCCAGATCATGCTTTGTCTCCATAGAGAACGTCGGCAGTCCTTTTAAAAGCGGCCTGAGCCCCGATCATAAAGACCCCAGACAAGCGCATCGATCATGCTAAGAGCCGACAAAAAAGGGATAGTCCTCCAAAAGCACGTGGCAGCAATCTCTCCATTGAGCCGGTACAAGCGCCTTTTTCTCGCGTGCATGTTGATCGGGTTAATCAGTGCCATTGTTCACGGGGTCTGCTTGGCCCTCGACGTGTTCGTTCGGCCACTGGTGGTAGGCGCCTTCCCACCATTGATGGCTTTCTTGGACAAGGTACATGCCTGCATTCGCTTTGCATTCATCCTCGGCTCGACACTTGGCTGGATCAACCTGCCAGTCCTGCACCATCTCGAGGAGCGGGAAAAAAGGCTCCGATCGGGGACATTCGCTGTTTTCTTGCTCGGGCTGGAGAGCGCAATCGTCCTCGGTTGCATTTGCCTTTACTTCATCGTAGGTCCCTATTTCACTGCGCCCGGCCCGCACCATTTGCTCTGGATTTGGGAGCTCGGTGCATTGTTCGCGTTTGTTATGTTCGCGATCAACCTGCCCAGGATGGCGGGCACCGTGAATGGAGAGATCCAGGAATTACACATCAACGGGTATCACGTTCACGAGAGCGTGTTTGGGATCATTTATTTCATCGCGGCGTTGCTTATGATCTTCAACGGGCCTTCGAACATGGTGGACATGCTGTATTCGAGCCTGTTCTTCTTGATGGGCGGGTTCTTCTTCGGCCGTGACATCAAGGATGTCATGGCGGGGAAATTCATCGTGAAAGCGGAGCTCGAAGCGAGGGAAGCCTCGGTAACGGTTGCCGTTGCCTTGCTACACGAAGGCGTCTTGGCCGACATCGACCCCACGGAAGCTGAACTGGTCGATTCGTATCCCGAGCTCATGACGTGAGCTGCACCGCCAGTGCCCAGATGGGATGTGTCGGAATCGATGACTATCGATCCTTCCGAGGAGTTCATGACCGCGGTCTCGTAGGGATCGACCCGGAAGCCTTGGTTTTTCAGGAGGTAGACGAACAACGTGTTGTTGACGGCGAGTAGCTTCGGGTCGTGGATGTTCTGGCGGGCACCGAGAAGTTGTCGAGCTGCTGCCATACGTCTCTCTGAGATCGTGGCCTTCCATGTCTTGATTTTCTTCTTTATTGCCAAACACGTTTGATCCTTTGAGTTGATTTGCCGTGCATCATTCCCATTAGAATGTACGCATCCAGATCGAAAAAGGAGAAAGAACGAAATAAAACGACATCCTAGCCGTCATTCGTGACGAATACGACCGGCTCCGGCTCGTAGAGCACGCGTCGGATGTTCAGGCGCTCGGCACCACCTTTCTCTGGCCGCTTGAAGCCGGAGAGCAACCACGCCCCGATCCACGCCATAATCCACTCCCACGACCCGACGAACTTCACCTTCTCCCAGAGCCGCAGGAGCACGTCCCAGACGATCCAGATCGCCGCCATGAGCAGGAGTTCTGGGACCAAGCCCGTAATGAGGCCCCGGCCCAGAAAATTCATGCTCGGGCCGGTAATCGCTTGGAAGATCAGCCGAATGGGCCACTCGACGTAAATTTCGTAGACGAAGAGGGAAAGGGCGACCATGCTCCAGCGCCGGAGCCAGCGCGTGTACTTCATGAACTTTTTCATATCCGCCTTCGGCGAGAACTCGACGTGCTTGAGGATGAACATGTAGCACAACGTTTCCATGCCAATGAGGATGAGGAACAGCCACGTCTCATGTGGCGTGAACGCAATGTCCGCGTTATCAAAGTTCTTCATCAGGATCCTGATGACGAGGATCACGACACCGCCGGCGATCAAGAGGACGCCCAACAAGTAGCCCTTGTTTGGTAGATTCTTGGGAACCTTTGGCTGGGACAGGTAGATGCCGATGATAGCCCCGAGGCACGCCGCGCCCATGAACGGGAACAGGGGCTGTTCCTTGCCGCCGATCGCCGCGAGAAGGAGCTTCAGGAGGAACTGCCCAGCCGAGCTGTAGATGTACTGGGCATTGCTCAGCTGCGTCCCCGCGGGGAACGGCACGCCTGGCACCGCGGAGTAGTAGTACCCGCCGTATGCCGCGTTCAGCGCCATCTGGATGGGCGTTTCGAGCACCACGAACGCGATACCGATGATGGCGAGAATTGTGACGTTCCGCTTGACCTTCTGCACGCCGCCGTAAGTCACCAAGAGGTAGTAGATGATGCTGACAATGATTATGGACAGTGCGATGGATTGCAGGGTCTCGAATTGCAGGAAATGGGCCAAATCGCCCCAGATCCAGGACCCTGCCTGCATCGACTGGCTAAGCACGCCCCAGTTATCGATCATCCCGACACCGAGCTCCCCGACCAGGTAGAGCATGATCCCGAACACGACCTGCTTGACGAGCACGGTGCGGGGATTCTGGCCCTTTGCAAGGGCCCCGTTCATGCCGTAGGAATGCACGGTCATGGAGATGATCAGGAAGAACGCCCTGAAGCTGGAGAACAAGAAGACGAGGATGAAGACAATTTCCATCGCGTAGCCCATACTCAGGATGGCCCCGGTATTACCAGCTTGGGCCCACCACGACGTATTTAGGACCACGTGTACGCCGATCATGCAAAAGATCGCGAGGCCCCGCAAGAAATCGAGAGAGATAATTCTTCTCATGAATAATAACGTCCCATCTTGCCCTATAAGGATTAAATGTTCTAACGTTTGTATATTTATTCCCCCGTTGGGCCCGGAATCTGCCACTCGACATGACCGTGAAGTTGTATTTGCAACCGGGTCATCAGACGTTCTCTTTTCAGGAGATTGTTCCAAACCTTGAAAGGTGTCTTGAACTGGGTGTTGTACCATTCCATATTCGCTCGGCCTTGATTCGGTAACCCGGGATGCTGTTTAAACACGCCCACGAACCGGTAGATCTGCATTGTATGCTTCTTCAGGGTCTCGATCGCCTTTCACGTGCTCGGGCTGGAAAAACACGACTCAATGATCCTTGGCGAATTCAAAGCTTTTCACGTCTAGCACGGTCCGAAATCCGAGTACAAGACCTTTAATTTTATCAGGATCGTTCGTTTCACGCGATTCATACCCTTATCGGTGCGCGGCTTTGCGGGGATGGCGGGTCGCATGCCATCTACGAATGCGCGGATGAACTCGTTCGGATGGTCTTCCTTTCTATCAAGAGATTTTACCAGCGAACGGAAAAACGATTCGCGCTCGTGATCTGCGAACATACCTGGCTCTATTGGCCCGTGCAACGCCGTCAGTTCTTATGCGATATCGTTCGCCGATGTGTTGTCGTTGTAATCCATCGCCAAGGCATACATAATCACGGCAAAGGAATACTCGTATTTCACCGAATATTCTCGGGCCACGGGCCTGAACGTGAAACCGCAATAGTTGCACTCGATCGTGGCCTTCACGAGATCGATGATCTGCCGTTCGATAGGCGTTCCAAGGTCTGCGACTTCGCGCGTGTTGCTGGAACGGATTATCGTATCAAGGGAACCGCATGACAGGCAGCGGCCATCTAAATACTTCGTTACAGGCACCTTGACGTGCTTTGTCACCGGGGTGGTGATAAAGTTCATGGCTACAAGGACCCGTTCTCCGTTTATATCCGTTTCCTATACCGTTATGCACGAGCTAAACGTTCGAGAGATCACGAGCGGTTATACAAAAATTAGAACATTTAATCCCTATAAGGGCGCGAGGATGGGATCTTTTGCCCAATCACGTGCATCCGGTCGAGTTAAGGGGAGAGCAGCGTTTCTCCTCATCAACACGTGATGCGCCATGGCTGGCACGACCTGCACCTATTACCTTCATGACGACCCTCGGCTTCCCCCGGCCGCAGCACCTTTCTTTTCACACGAATATGTTAATTATTTCGCCTCTATGGCCCAGCCGTGGCTGCTAGAGCTCGATGATGTCTTGCCGACCACTCCCCCACCTGATGACGCGTGGCCCGTTGGCCCGAACCACCGGGACCTCTATATCGAGGGCGCCGGGAGGGCCGTCGATGTCGACTTGCGAACGACCGACTGCGCCGCCAGGACCGTGAACTACCTCGCCGAGCCTAGCGACCAGCCAGTGGCCCCATGGCAGGTGCTTGTCCTCTACTCGACCGAGCCCGACAGCGAGCTCGACATGGGCCTCGATCTCAGCCGGCTCCAGTCCTTCACCAAGGGATCGCACGGTTTCAGGCACATGGAATTCCGGCTCCTCGGTTTCAAGATCGGCATGCTGCGGGAGACATTCATGCATCACGTCGCGGCGGCCGAGCACGCATTCAAGATCGGCAACGCGTATTGGGGCTGGCGTTACCTTTCCCGGGCCACGCATTACCTCGCCGACATCGGCCATCCCTTTCACGTGCGCGTGTTCCCCAGAAAGATTTCCCCGCTCATCGCCATGCGACCGAAACGGTTACTCGCGCTGCTATCGAGCCTGCACAACGCCCACGAGGTCTTTACCGAAGAGATGTTCCGTCGGGAATCGGCTTCGCTTCGGGACGCCCTACTGGAAGGGTCGGCCCGGGTGAGCCTCGAGCCCGCGACGCCGTTTCGACGAGACGTGGATGCTTACTACCGGGACAGCGAACGCAAGGCGACGGCCCTGTTCGACCTGATGCGCAAGACGTTCGGGCCCGGGCTCACGCGAATCTACGATGGCATGGACGAACACGGCGACCTTGACTTGGCCAAGAGGACCCAGTTTGTGGAGGAGGCAGCCCGGAGCTTCATCTTCCAGGACCCACCACGCCAAGGATTGACTGATCTAGAGGCATTCACGGCCAGCCTGCTCGGCCGGGTCGGGCAGGAACTCGGACGGCTCCTGCAGCGCACCAAACGGTTCTTGGTTTAAGGATAATCAATCCTGTACGCCGTGCTGACCTTCTTATCGACTTTAAATGAAAAAATAGAAAAGAACGGCTTACGCCTCAATTTCCTTGGCATTCGTGACGAATACGACCGGTTCTGGCTCGTAGAGCACGCGTTGGATGTTCAGGCGTTCGGCACCACCTTTCTCTGGCCGCTTGAACCCGCCCAGGAGCCACGCGCCGATCCACGCCATGATCCACTCCCACGATCCGACGAACTTCACCTTCTCCCAGAGCCGCAGGAGCACGTCCCAGAAGATCCAGATCACCGCCATGAGCAGGAGTTCTGGGACCAAGCCCGTAATGAGGCCCCGGCCCAGGAAATTCATGCTCGGGCCGGTAATCGCTTGGAAGATCAGCCGAATGGGCCACTCGACGTAAATTTCGTAAACGAAGATGGACAGGGCGACCATGCTCCAGCGCCGGAGCCAGCGCGTGTACTTCATAAACTTTTTCATATCCGCCTTCGGCGAGAACTCAACGTGCTTGAGGATGAACATGTAGCACAACGTTTCCATACCAACGAGGATGAGGAACAGCCACGTCTCATGTGGCGTGAACGCGATGTCCGCGATACCAAAATTCTTCATCAGGAACCTGATGACGACGATCACGACACCGCCGACGATCAAGAGGACGCCCAGCAAGTAGCCCTTGTTGGGTAGATCCTTGGGAACCTTTGGCTGGGACAGGTAGATGCCGATGATAGCCCCGAGGCACGCCGCGCCCATGAACGGGAACAGGGGCTGTTCCTTGCCGCCGATCGCCGCGAGAAGGAGCTTCAGGAGGAACTGCCCCGCCGAGCTGTAGATGTACTGGGCGTTGCTCAGCTGCGTCCCCGCGGGGAACGGCACGCCTGGCACCGCGGAGTAGTAGTACCCGCCGTAAGTCGCGTTCAGCGCCATCTGGATGGGCGTTTCGAGCACCACGAACGCGATACCGATGATGGCGAGAATTGTGACGTTCCGCTTGACCTTCTGCACGCCGCCGTATGTCACTAAGAGGTAATAGATGATGCTGACAATGATTATGGACAGCGCGATGGATTGCAGGGTCTCAAAGTGCAGGAAATGGGCCAGATCGCCCAAAATCCAGGAATTTGCCTGCATCGACTGGCCAAGTATGCCCCAGTTATCGAGCACCCCGACGTCGAGCTCCCCGACCAGGTAGAGCATGATCCCGAACACGATCTGCTTGGCGAGCACGGTGCGGGGATTCTGGCCCTTTGCAAGGGCCCCGTTCATGCCGTAGGAATGCACGGTCATCGAGATGATCAGGAAGAACGCCCTGAAGCTGGAGAGCAAGAAGACGAGGATGAAGACAATTGCCATCGCGGTGCTCATGCTCAGGATGGCCCCGATATTTCCAGCTTGCGCCCACCACGACGTGTGCAGGACTACGTGAACACCGATCATGCCGAAAATGGCTAAACCTCGAAGAAAATCCAACGAGACGATTCGCTTCATGGAAATTATATTGTATGATCAACCATATAAGAGTTGATCAATAGGTCTGGGAACGATTTCCCGCCCTGCCACGTAACGGATTTATGACGCAAGCATTCGTGTGCAATCTCGGTCAATCGTGGCACTGAGGATCCTAATGCGAAAAAAATGGCTCATGCCTCGGCTTCTGTGGCATCCTTGTCTTTCGTGAGCTCCAAGTCGCGGAACTGGAGCCTGTACAGCTTGGCATACAACGCGTCGTTGTCGAGCAACTCGTCGTGGGTGCCGTACTCGACAAGCTCGCCGTGATCGATGACCATGATATTATCGGCGTTCCGGATGGTCGAAAGCCGGTGGGCGATGATGATCGACGTGCGGTTCTTCGTGATCTCGGAGATTGCGGTTTGGAGCAACATTTCGGAGTAGGAATCCAGCGAGCTCGTGGCCTCATCGAGGATGAGGATCTTCGGGTTGGCGAGCAGCGCCCGGGCGAAGGAGAGAAGCTGCCGTTGGCCCTGAGAGAGGAGCAGGCCCCGTTCCTGAACATCGGTATCGTATCCCTTCTCGAGCTGCATGATGAAGTCATGGGCGCCGATCTGCTTGGCGACAGCGATCGCTTCCTCGTCAGTGGCGTTGGAGCCATACTTGATGTTGTTCATGACCGTGTCCGTGAACAGGAACGGGTGCTGGAGCACGATGCCGAGCTGGGTGCGCAGGCAATCCAGCGCGAAGTCGCGCACGTCGATGCCGTCGACGAGGATCTGCCCGCCGGTGACGTCGTAGAACCGGCAGAGCAGGTTGATGAACGTGGTCTTGCCGGCACCTGTATAGCCGACCACGGCGAGGCTGCGCTTCGGTTCGATGGAAACGTTGATGTCCTTGAGCACCGGCACGCCCTCCACGTAGTGGAAGTTGACGTGCTGGAAATCCACCCGACCCTCGATTTGGTGGTCGGTGATGGCATTTTCCCGGTTTTTCACCTCGACTTCGGCATCGATCGTGGAGAAGATGCGGGTCCCCGCGGCGAGTGCGGCCTGGATCACGTTGTAAAAGTTGCCGAGATCCTGGATGGGGGAATAGAACTGGAGCACCAGCAGGATGAATGACATGAAATTCGCCAACTCGAACCCCGAAGAGTTCCGCAGGAAGAAGAAAGCAGCAACGAAGATCAGGGCGAGCACGCCGAACGCGATGGACTGGAAGAGCGGCCCGACAGTAGCCATCAGTTTGCCGGCTCGGATATTGACATCCATGTTGGTCTTGTTAACCTTCTCGAATTCCTTGGCAGACTCCGCCTCGTGCGTGAAGGCTTGGATGGTCTTCATGCCGGACACGCCCTGCTCGAGCTTCGTGTAGACCTCGGCCATGGTCTGGCGAGTCTTCGTGTAGAGCTTGCGGGCCCTGGCACCGATGTACCTGGCAGAGATGAAGATGGTCGGGCCTATGATGAACGTCAGCACCGTGAGTTGCCATGAGTAGAAGAACATCAACCAGATGATGTAGACGATCTTGATGGAGTCTCCGAGCAGGATGGGGAAGCTGCTAGTCATGAGCGTGGCGATCTGGTCGACATCGGACATGACCCTGGACATAATCTTCCCGGCCTTCCGTTTGTCGTAGTAGGAGAACGAGAGAAACTGCAGCTTGATGAACATTTCCTGCCGGAGGTCGAATATGGAATGATTGCTCAGGTATCCCATGCTCAGGGAATTGGCCCAAGACAGCAACCAACCGAGAAGATAGAGCAGCACGAGCTCGATGCCGTACCTGTAGAGCGGGGCCGGGCTGTCACCGGGATGCATGTATTGGGCGAAATTGATCGTCGCATTCAGGATCGTGATGGGGTAGACGCTGACGAACGCGTTCACGATAACGGTTCCCATGATGATTGCGAACTGGATCTTGTACGGCCGGATGAACCCCACGGCCCGCTTCACGATCTCCATGTCGTTGTAGTGCGTGTCGGTCGCGTCGATGTCCTCGTTTTGCGCGGGCTTCTTTTCCTTCTTGGCTCGCTTGGACAGGACGTTCTTGAGCCGCTGCATCACCCTTCGACCTCCGGTGGTTGCTGGGATTGGGCCTTCATGCGAAGGCGGCGCGGACGCTCCGTAGTCTCCTGCACCGGTGGCTCGGCTTCCTGTTCGGTGGTTGCAGGCTCGCGCGCCCCGGATTGCTCCTCAATGGTCGCCGTTCGTTCGAACCATTTTTCAATGTGCTCCTTCTTCTTTTCCTCGACCTTCGCGACCTGCTCCTGCTCACGAATTTCCTCCTTTGCCTTCCTGTCAGTTTCCCGCAGCTTGACCACTTCGAGATGCTTGCGGACATCTTCCAGCTTCTGGGCGCGCTTGGCGTCTGCCTTCTCGAGTCGTTTCTGTTCCCTCGCCTTCTGCTTCTCGATCTTGTCGGCTCCTTTCTCTGCTGGCACGGTTGCTCCCTCGCCCGCCATATATGCCTCGATCACCTCTGCCCGGGCGCGGGCCTCAAGCTCCCTGCCCTTAGTGTATGCTTCGAGTTCGGCAAGGTGAGACTCCTGATCACGGTACAAGGTGCGATACAATCGGGCGTAATGACCATCCAAATTCATAAGTTCTTCATGTGTTCCTTGCTCAACGACTTCGCCATTGTCGAGATAAATAATCTTGTCCGCGTCTCTGATGGATGAAAGCCGCTGCGTGATGATGAGCGTCGTCCGGCCTTCCATTACCCGCTTCAAAGCCTGCTGGATAAGGAACTCGGTCTCGACGTCGACGGCGCTTAGGCTGTCGTCGAAGATGATGATGCGGGGATCGGCGAGAATCGACCTTGCGATCGAGACGCGCTGGCGCTGCCCACCGGAGAGCGAGATCCCGCGTTCCCCGACGATCGTGTTGTAGCCGTCGGGCAGGCCCGTGACGAAATCATGAATGTTGGCGATCTTGGCGGCCTCCTCGATCGCTTCTTGGCTCGCCTTGATGTTGCCGTACGTGATGTTATCTTTTATGCTGATGGAGAAAAGGAACGTCTCTTGTGCGACGATCCCAACTTGAGAGCGCAGGCTCTTGATGGTGACATCCTTAATGTTGATGTCATCGATAGTCAATGCCCCCTCGTTCACGTCGTAGAACCTGGGGATGAGATTGACTAGCGTCGATTTCCCGCAGCCGGTAGGCCCGAGGATGGCGACCTTCTCACCAGGAATTATATCAAGGTTGATATTCTTCAGAACCTTCCGCGTGGTGTTGGGGTACGCAAATGAGACATCCTCGAATTTAATCTCCCCGATGATCTCGGGCATCTTGATGCTGTCTTTCTTCTCGATGACCTCGGATGTATGGTTGAGAATGGCCGTGATTCTCTCGCCCGACGCGGCCATCTGCGCATAGCCGCCGATGAACGTGCCCAAGAACTGGACCGGCCCGATCATCAATTGGAGAAAGATGTAAAAACTCACGAGCGTCCCGATCTGGATGCCGGCCCCGATCACGAGGGCCAACCATGCCCCCACGACGATCACCAGCACGAGGCTTATGTTGCCAACGAATGACATGGCAGGGGTGTAAATGGCATTGCTATACACCAGCGCCATATTCTGGCGAAGCAGGTCGTAGTTTTTCCCCGAGAATTTCTTGATCTCGTAATCTTCCTTCGCAAAGGCCCGGACCACTCGCACGCCCGTGACGTTTTCCTGGAGGACGGCATTGAGCTTCCCGTACTCGACCCGCTGGATGCGATAGATAGGCCGGACCTTGCGGCGGTAGGCGATGATGAGCAGGAACATCACCACATTCACGGGAATGATGACAAGGGTGAGTTGGGCGCTCAGGTATAGCATTAAGCCGATCGCCACGGCGATAGTGATGATAGATTGGATGAATTGCACGAGCGTGCTCACGAGAAAGGTCCGGGTCTGGTCAACATCGCTGGTGACCCTGGCCATGATATCGCCCGTCCTGTTTTCATCGAAATAGCTATAACTCTGGCGCTGCAGGGCCAAATAGAGGTCATTACGCAATTGGTAGACGAGTTTCTCGGACAGCCGCGTGTTCACGAACCCGGACAGAAAACTCAGTATCGCGGACACGGCGATGAAGAGAATGAATAGCAACATGTAATACCCGAGCAGGACGAGGTTCCCCTTTTCAAACACGTCGGGGATCATGTAATCTATCATGAGGATGGGCAGGGAGATTAGCAGCTGGCTCACTGCGAAGAGGATGATCCGCAGCATGAATTCCCGCTTGAGTTTCATCAGGTAGCCGAAGAGGGACCTGAACGCGTGCATCGCAAACATGGTTTCTCACGGTTGTAAGGTTACTCGTGTCGTGCCGGATTTCAACCCATCCTTCATTAGGAAATCTCACCACGCGGCGACAAGTCTTGCACGGATGTAATTCAAGGAAAGAATGTGAACCCCATTTTTTACCTCTTTAGGGTAAATTTTGGGATATTCAGCATTTTAAATATGATTCAACGCTGATAGAACAAGAAGTGTTATCCATAAAATGTCCAACTTTGTGCACATTTTGTCGAACGAAAAATAATATGTTCGATCCCGAGAGAGCATTTGATGACAGAACCTATGGATTAATTAACAGATAGAGGCTAGCACAACAGTATCAGATAGAGCTCACAACAGAATCAGCGAGGAATGATAGCCGTGGGAAAGAAGAGGACCAAGAAAATGGTCTCCGATGGCGATCAAGATAGCATCGAATTGACCGAAAGCACGTCCGTTCCAGTAGGCGATGCAGCGATAGAGCAATCTAGCGAAGCACCGGCGCCCGTCGAAACCATTACCAAGGGGCTACCAGTACCAGAAGTACCCAATCAAGAGGAGGCAGCAAAGCCCGAACGACGAATGGACGTGGACGAGATCCTCGCCAAGGAAGAGGAAGAAGAAAGGGCCGAAGCCAAGAAGAAAAAAGAAGAGGAAAAGGCCGAAGCCAAGAAGAAAAAAGAAGAAGCAAAGGCAAAGAAGGCCGCGCCAAAGAAGCCCGAGACACCAATGCCCTCACTCGGCGATCAAGATCTGATCGAAAAAACAGTAGCAGTTGAAGAGACGACCATGCCACCCCAGGTGGACTTGGAAGCCGTCTTGCAGTCAGAAATCAGCCAAGAGATAGAAGAGAAGCCAACGGCCAAGAAGGCATCCCGGCAGCAGAAAAAGGCCGAGGCAACGGAACGGGCCGAGCAGGTAGCCAAATCAGAGAAACTCGAACGAACCGAGGCGGCCGAGAGCGAGATCAAGCCCTCCGACCTGGCATTCGTGAAGGACGAGGATGCGATGGTCGCCCCCGATCTCGTCGAATCGATCAAGGCTCAGGAAACAAAGCCACGCGAGGCGTGGAAAATCCTCTTCTCTGGGCTCGATTTCGCGGGCAAGAGCTCGATCCTTTCGGTGATCCGGAACGAATTCGAGAAGCTTGTCAACCCGCAGCCGACGAAGCTGACCGAGCGTGGGGCGTTCAAGTTCTTGGGACAAGAAATCGCGGAGTGGGACCTCGGGGGCCAGCGGCTCTACCGGATCCAGTACCTGAAACGGCCCATGCAATACTACGCGGACACAAGCGTGCTCTTCTACGTCATCGACGTGCTGGACGAGGAACGCTACGACGAGGCCATCGATTTCCTATACGACACACTTCAACTGTTCGATAAGCTCGGCATCAACCCGCTCATCTCGGTCCTGTTCAACAAGTTCGACCCCGAGGTCGAGAAGGATTCCAAGTCAAACCGCGTGGAACTGAAGATTACCGCCTTGCAGAACAAGATCAACGTGCTGGCCTACGGGCGAGACATTCTCTTCTTCCGAACTTCTATCTTTAATAAATTTTCAGTAATCGAGGCATTCTCCAAGTCCTTGCTCCAGCTATTCCCCGAAAAGAACTTGGCAGATTACGCCCTGGCCGAGTTGTCCGCAAGAACGAATGCCAACATCATCATCCTGCTAGACGAGAACCGGTTCATCCTCGGGCAGAACATCATCGAGTCGGAGAACACGCAGTACCAGGAGCTTGTAAAGCTTGCGCAGAATACATTGCTGTCGTTCCTCTATCTTGACGAAAATTTCAGGTTCTATCCCTTCTTGAAATCGAACTACATCATCGTGCAACTCGAGAGATACTCGTTCCTGTGGTCGCAGATAGAGGAAAGCGGACACAGGTTCTATGTCATCATATTCAAGGATGGCGCCAATTATAGCGAGCTTCTCGGGATGGACATTCAAGCCGTGGCCAAGACTCTCATCAAGTTGGTTAAATCTTGAATGTTGGGGCGGCCCGCCATCACACGGCCCGTCCATCTTTTTTTTTATGGGGTGCACCTCTAAATTGCAGGAAAATGCTGAAGTGATCAGCGGCGCTTGGCAAGGCAGTAACGCGCCCATTCGGGATCGTGGATAACATGCATAACCTATCAGTCGCTTATAACTGGGACCTGAAATTCGTTGATGAGATCGTTAAGAATGGGTATCCAGTCGTTGATCTCTACGCGTCGTTGCCTCATTCGACGATAGGCGGGGGCCGCCCATCGGTGATCCTTCCGGGCGCGACGAAGGAATCCATCGTCGACCAAGTCGGGAAGATCCACGACGCCGGCATCCAGTTTACCTATACGCTGAACGCGCCTTGTATGGGTGGACAAGAATTCCTGCCCGAGACGCACCGGCACATGCTTGACGAACTCCAATTCATCCAAGATGCTGGCTGCGACGGAGTGGTTGTCTCCATTCCGTACATCGTCGAGTTGATCCGCGAGCAGTTCCCGAAGCTGAAGGTCCGCGTGAGCACCATTGCCAAGATCAACAGCGTGAACAAGGCCATGTATTACGAAGGCATGGGCGCGAATAGTTTCACACCGGATGTCATGATCAACCGAGATTTTAAAGTGCTTGAAGCAATTGTCCAAGCAACGAAGATGGAGATCTCCCTCCTTCTCACCGATGGCTGTCTTTATGAATGTCCTTACCGTCTTTACCATTACGGTCTTATGGGCCATGCCAGCCAGACCTACAGCAACCGGGCGACTTATATGGACTATCCGGTCATTTCCTGCAGTATCGACAAGCTCACCAAGCCCGCCGAGGTGATAAAGTGCCGCTGGGTCCGCCCGGAGGACATTCCAAATTACCAGGAGATCGGCATCAACACGTTCAAGATCGGCGGCCGCCGGCTCTCGACCGAGCGGCTGCTCGATTCGGTGAAGGCCTATTCCGAACTCAAGTACGAAGGAAATCTTGCTGATATCATCGAGGGATTCTCGTTTTCCATGAGCAGCAACGCCGGCCCGAGAACCGCCCACGAGGGCAGGACGATCGTGACCATCGATAACACGAAGCTCGACGGGTTCATCGACTTCTTCAAGACGAAGGATTGCGCCTCGGGGTGCGCCACGTGCTCCTACTGCGAGAAGTGGGCCGAGAAGGCGGTCAAGACGACGTGGATCGAGTCCGAGACCCTCCTCGTCTCGCTCCGGGCGGCGCGCGACGGGCTGGTCTCGAGCCGTGCCATCCTGACCAACCAAGCCAAGCCTCGCGGGAAAAAACGTGGCAAGGTTTAAGCGTTCGGCAGGCATCGCCGCCGTTATCTGTCGTTCTCTTGCTGTCGCAGACGCCTGCGTGAAAGGAGAATGTTTTTCTAAGGTGCGCCATGATTTCCCGTGGTTTCTTATATGATCGAAAGGGCCCTTCTCGACAGAAACGTCAGCCTCGTCCGGAAGCGTATGCTCGAGCAACTCGAGGCATCACTTCACAAGGGGGGCGTATATATTAACAGCGAACTAGAAGGATCCTCGAATATCCTCATCAGGCCCATTGTCCGCACCTTTTACGATGTCAGCGTCAAGCCAATTCTCCGCGACGGCAGCCGGGGCAATCTCGACCTCGTCATCGAGATTGCCAAGGAAATCATCTTGGATCCATCGAAGGATCTTGATGCCCTTATCGAGAAGAACTTTCACCGTTATCTCAAGAACGATGAGACGGCCAGGTTCAGCAAGAAGAAGCATCGAAACTACCCCTGGTTCGTCGAGAACATGAAACAGACGTTCGTAGCCCAGGCGAAGCAGATGATCCAGGCACTGTCGTGCGAGGATCCAGACGCGAAGACCTATGATGAATTGATGATTTCCGTGTTCCAGAACGCCGAGAATGCCCGTGCGGCCCTTGCCGAACAGCTGGATTGCATGGAGAAGGGCATCGAGAAACTCCAATCAGATCCGACCATCATGGACGTGCCGGTCGGGCGCGACCTGATCACGCGGGTGCTCATCCGGGGCGTCAAGGACACGAGGGCCGAGTTAATGTCAGACCTCGATGAAGTCTTCAAAGACCGGTAGAGCAGAGTTTTCATGATTCACGGTGCTCCAAAATTGACTCGCTACCGGATTTTGCCTTGCAGGTTACGGATGCGCTCGTCGAGCTTCTGGACCTGCTTGTCGGTCATGCCGGGGGGGAGCCGGCCCAGCAGGATTTTCCTGCACGTGGTGTAATGCTGGATCGCCTTGAGCCACTCCTTGTTCTTCTCCGCGGTGACCGCGTTTTTCATGGAGTTCTCGTATTCGAACTCGATGACCGTGTTATTCAGGTCTTGGATCTTTGCGTTGATCTGCTCGAGTTCCTTCGACAGACCCAGCTCTGTTGCGACGATCTTGGCAAGCTCGTAGTTCTTGGCAGCGTCGTCGTAGATGCTCGATTCGATGCGGACCGCTGCGGTTGACATGTATTTCTTGATGAGGGCCCTTGCTTCCTTGTCACTCATGGATTTGATGCTTTCCTTGAGTTTTTGGGCCTGTGCCTCATCGATCCCACCGGTCAGCGTGGAGATGGACGAGCGTTCCTTCGCGGCTTGGTCTCGCTGGGCTTGCAATTCCTCAATGTCTTTTGCGGCATTCTCGACCTGCTGCGGGATGAAAAACTCGCGCTTGATGACTGCGTAGACCGCGTGCAGGACGTCTTTTGCCGGTTTTTGGATCGCACCAGTGATGTCTTCGACCAAGGCCGAGATGAAGAAAAACCCCTTCTTCCGGGTTTGTTCGACGCCCGATCGATAAGCCATCCTTTCCAGATCGTTCAGGGATTCCTCGTCGGCCGGCGAAATGAACTTGGTTTGGTAGGGAAGGAGTAGGTCTGTCTCGAAGACCCGGTCGATGAGTAAACGCGCATCCTCGAAAATCGACACGTCCCCGACGAACGAATCGAGGGCCCCGCCGAACACCTTCTCGAACAGGCCCGTGAACGTCACGAGCATGTGGCGTAGCGAATAGGACGCGGGGTGGTCGAGAATGAGCACCGATCGACTCTTGACGCTATCGTGAACGAGCAGGACGAAGTTCTGGTAGTTAAGCTCGTAGAGGAACTGAGCCTGATCGATTTCGGCCCGATCGGGGACCTTGTTGCCAGTTTTCAAGTCGAGCTCGTCACCAGGGCTATCCAGAGGGGCGAACGAGAGATCGTTCCCGGCCTTCGTGTTCTTCTTCGAAGGGCGGTTTGCAACGCCTTCCCGGGAAAAAGCTATGTTGGCCTGGATGAAGCCGGCGATCAGGTTCGGATCCATGTCACCGGTCGCCGTGACAGGATGATTGAACAGGCAAAGCCCGTTCTTGTCCAATACAAGGATGTTCTTAATGCTAAGGACATCTTGATACTTATGGAACACGACATCCCTAGAACCCTCGAGTTCGTGCGTCTCGCTGTCATCCAGTATTGCCGAAAAGTCGCGGAAGGGGATCCTCGCAGTGACGAGGCGATTTTCTAAACAAAGTCTGCAATTAACCGGGAATTGGTCGCAAGCTTCGGCACAGTCGATGAGAAAGGAGACTCGATGGGTTGGCATGGCTGCTTGATCGAATCGCTTCAATGGATTTAAATTCTCGTCGGGTGAAATGATTGGATGATAACTATGTGGTTCTTCAACTCGCCTCGAATTTTCTTCGGCAAGGAAGCAATCGAACAACTCTCCAACCCGCTCAACATTGCCGGCTCGAAAGCCTTCGTCGTGACCGATAAAGACATCGTCGGGCTCGGTATCATCGACATCGTCACCAAGCAGCTGAAAGCAGCGAACATCGAATACACGATCTTCGACGGCGTCCTGCCTGACCCACCCATCTCCGTCGTGAAGGAAGCAGCCAGCCAGTGCCAGGAGTTTGCCCCCGATCTCATCATCGCCCTTGGGGGTGGGAGCGTCATCGACTGCGCGAAAGGTGCGTGGATCCTCTACGAGGACCCGACGTTTGAGCTTCCTGGCCTTAACCCTTTCGTAAATATCCCGACGGGCACGAAAGCCAAGCTCGTTGCCATTCCAACGACGTCCGGCACAGGTGCCGAAACAACGGGCGCGGTGGTGCTCACGGACGACGAGACCGGGCTCAAGTTGGAGCTGCTCAACCGGTTCGCGATCCCGACGGTGGCGATCGTGGATCCCGTGTTCGTTGACAAGATGCCTAAGAAACTCATCACGAGTACCGGGTTCGATGCAGTTGCCCATTGCATCGAGGGCTCCACGGGCCAGTGGCGCAACATCTACACTGAAGGTTTGGCAACCGTCGCGCTGGGCATGCTGTTCAAGTTCCTGCCCGATTCGTTTGCGGGCGAATTGGAGGCGCGGGAGCAAGTTCACAACGCTGCTTCTATCGCGGGCCTGTCATTTGGCAACGCGCAGGTACATCTCGGCCACACGATCGGCCACGCACTTGGCGGCACGTTTCACATCCCGCATGGCTTCGCGGTCGGCATGGCACTCCCGTACGTTATGCAGTTCCTCGTGAACCACGATGACCAATCCAAGGCGGTCTCCATCTTGTCCCGGATCGCTAAGGCTACTGGGCGGGCGGATTGGGGCGATGACGACGCAACAGCAGCGGCAAAGCTCATCGCTGCGGTCAAGGAGTTGCAGTCCGCGGTCGAATTTCCCGCCACGTTGACCGAATACGGGCTGAATGCCGACGATGTCGAGGCGGGGATCCCCCGATTTAAGGAGCTTGCCCTGCAATCGGGGTGCCTGACCATCACGCCAGTGGACAAGGTCGACGCGGAGCTGGCCGCTAACATCGTGCGCTGTATGATCGACGGCTCTCCGGTGGAATTTTAGACCCCTTTTCTTTATTCTAACCAAGATCAGAAACGCTGGACCTGCGACGCGTTCCTTTCTCAGTCCAAGGCCCGAATGTACAAGCGATCCGTATGGAGAAACCGCCCAACGTGGTCTGCATCATCGCGCACGATCTCGGCACCGACGTCGGGGCTTACCAAGGCGTCGGCCCGGCGCCAGTGTACGCGCGGGGCACCCTGACCCCGGCTATCGACCAGCTGGCAGCCGAGGGCACCCTTCTCGAGAATCATTTCGCGTGCGCCCCGCTCTGCTCGCCTGCTCGCGGCACGCTCATCACGGGACGGTACCCGCACGAAAACGGCCTTGTCGGGCTGGTGAACCGGGGCTTCTTGCTTAATCCCGGGGAACGCACAATCTTCCACTCGTTGCACGCCGCGGGCTACCGGACGATCCTCGCAGGGTTCCAACATGAGACCAGGGATCCTACATCTACCGGCTACGACGAGAGGCATGCCGGCTTGTCAACGGCGACGCGGCCTGCCCTGATCCGCACGGTCGATCGGCTGCTCGAAGCAGCGGCCACGACAGGAACGCCGTTCTGGCTGAACGTCGGGACAAACGAGGTCCACAGGCCATGGATAACCAAGGCCGAACCGGTGGCGAAAAGGGATGTCATCGTGCCCCCGTACCTGCCCGACACCCCGCGCGTGCGGAAGGACATCGCGGCCTTTCTCGGCGTCGTGAAAGCGTTCGACGACGTGGTCGGCGGTATCACGAGCGCCGTCGAGAAGCACGGTATGCGCGAGACGACGGCGATCGTCGTCACGACGGACCACGGCATCGCCCTGCCCCGGGCCAAGGGATTCCTGTACGACCCGGGCCTGCGGACGACGATGATCTGGTCCCTCCCAGGTACCATCGAATCGGGCGCGCGCGTGGAAGCCCTTACCAGCGGCATTGATTTTGCCCCGACGGTTGCTGCCTTCTGCGGGTTCGATGCAATGCCTTCATACCAGGGGCAGTCCTACCTCGACCAGCTTGAGGGAACGCCGGATCCGTCTAGGGACCGGGATCTCGTGTTTGCCGAAAAATCCTACCACGACGTGTACGATCCCATCCGCGCGGTGCGAAGCGCCACGCACAAGCTCATCCTGAACTACGTCCCGACACCCGAGGCGACCAGCGTTCCACTCGACATCAAGATGGGAGGGTCCTTCAAGGACTGGAATCGCCACGCGAGCAAAACGCCCCGGCCCGCGGTCGAATTCTACGACCTCCGAACAGACCCGAACGAGACGACGAACCTCGCCACGAATGAGTCGCCACCACCCGAGATGGAGGCGATGAAAGTTGCGTTGCTCGACCTGATGGAACGAACGGGGGACCCGATCCTGCACGGGCCCGTTCCCGCGCCCGCGACGGCACGCGTGGACAATGCCCGCCTCTTTCCGCACCTAAAGGGTCGCGGCCGGTGGCCGTGGTCGTGACCACGTGAATTTGTTTCATACTTCAGGATCAGCAATTTCCTGAAGGTTTTCCAACTTTTCTGAAGATTTTTCACGTCTATGATGAACAACTCTTATCAAATGCAATTCAAAAAGCATCTCGTCATCAGGAAAATCATTTCTCACGTCCTGAACAATCTTCTTCTTTTCTTCTTCAGAAAGATTCAATTCATTTAATAGTTCATCGACGTTGCAAAACATTTTTATCCCTTATAATTCTGGTGGAACATGAAACTTAGTACGATCGCCTGCTTACACGGGAAGTTCGGTGGCGAACACGCATGTCCTAAATGAGGTTCGCGCTATAGAGGATGAAGTCCACGAGAAAATCGATGGTCTCGTTCACGTTGACACCAGTTTTGGAGGACGTCGCGCATACATATTGCAGCTCCAGCTCGGCCATTTTTTGCTCGATGCGCTCATAAATTTCATCCAGCTTGGACTGGTCGAGGAGATCGATTTTCGTGCCCACGATGACGATAGGCATGTTGGGATTCTTGGAGTTGTACTTCCTAATAAGTTCGACCCAGTGGTTGACCTCGTCGAGGGTCTCGGGAACGGACATGTCGAAGACCACGAAGGCACCGTTGGCGTCGCCGATGTATGCGGGGTGCAGGACCTCGAACCGCTTCTGGCCGCTCAGGTCCCAGATGATCAGGTTGATGATCTTCCCGTGGCGCTCGATGAAATGGCTCATGTGCACCACGCCGATAGTCATGACCGTGTCGCTCAGAAACGTTTTGTAGAAGTAGCGATGGAGCAACGTGGTCTTCCCGACGCCGCCCGGGCCGCATACCACAATTTTCCACCGGTACATGACCTTCTCTGGAGCAACATCCTTCAAGATCTTGGTCTCGGTTGGGGATTGCTGGTCCTTCGGCCCTTGATTTTGCGCGGGTTCCTGCTGCGTCGTCTCGCTCCCGGCTTGGCCTGGAGAAGTGGCATGTTTCGAGGGCTCTTCCTCGATTTCTTCCGCCAGCTCGTCGATGCGCCAATCGCTAGACATCAAAAACATTACATTTTTTGCGAAAAAAAATGTTCGCACGGACAATTTTTTCACGAATGGGCACGGGAATTGCCACCGGGTCGGAAGTGTCGAGGTATCGGATCCCCGCTTTCACGGATAAGGGCAAAATGCGCCAAGATCGCCATTTTGCTCGGAGCGTGCCGGTTTTTTTGGCCGGCTCGAGCGATATGTGTTTATTTAAGTATCGGCAATCCCAAGGCACGGGTAATCTCGAGAGAAAAGTAACGCGCATTATCATGGACGAAGCAACCCAGAAAAAGTGGACGACTATCCCGAAAGATGCCACGGTGCAGGCGACGATGGAAGCCATGGAAAAGCGCGGTTTCAACGTCGTGCTCGTCGACACGAAGGAGGACGCGTTCGAAAAATTGAAGGAGATCATCCCGGACGGCGTCGAGGTGATGACCGGCTCGTCCACGTCGCTGTACGAGTGCGGGTTCATGGATTACTACATCCAAGGTCCCAACCCGTGGATCTGTTTGGGTCCCGTCGTCTTCAACGAGCCGGACCCGGTCGAGCAATATCGGCTCCGGCGGCAGTCCGCGAGCGCGGACTATTTCGTGGCGAGCGTGAATGCCGTGACATCTACGGGCCAGCTCGTCGCGGTCGACCGGTCGGGATCCCGGGTCGGCGCATTCCCGTTCGTGGCCGCGCACCTCGTGCTGTTGATCAGCGTACAGAAAATCGTGAAGGATCTCGATGCGGCAATGAAACGCGTCAAGGAATATGTCTTTGTCTTGGAAGACGAGCGCGCCAAGCAGCGGTATGGTGAAGGCACCGCGCTCGGCAAGTGGGTCATCATCGAGAGCGAGCGCGTCAAGGGTCGCATCACGGTCGTCCTGTGCAAGGATCCGATCGGGTTTTAAAAAGTTCTAACCACGCATTGCGGCAGGGCAAGTTCATTTTATACCTTTCAAGTAGAACGAGAAGCCCATGGAAGGGAACGAGCATTTAAGGATTTCTGATGGGGATAAGAAGGTAATTTGTCGGTTCAAAGGGATTTAGGTTGTTGAACCCAGTAGAATATCAGGAATAACGATCGAAACCTCCGTCAGTCGATCTTCAATGGAACCGCCCGCACCGCCAACCAGCCGAGAAGAGAAAGAATCCTCCAGATTGCGTCTGGCCACGATGACACTCGTGTCAGACCTACTCAACAAGTTTATAAACGTTCCGTACGACCAAATCGACGAGGAGATCAACAATACTCTTCGATTCTTGGCAAAGCATCTCGGCAATGTTGATAGATGCACGCTGTTCCTGTTTTCGCCGGATTACAAGACTATTACTAACACCCATGAATGGGTAAAAGACGACGTTTATTCTCAAATAAAACTATTACAGAACATCCCGGTTGACATGTCAACGTTCTATACAAACCTGTTTCTGTGGGGCGAGAACCTCAATCCGACACCTGCGGAAAAAACCATTAAGCCAAAAAGCGAGATATTCATCCAGATCAAGAAATCTGATAAGTTAATCGGCGCCCTAGGCTTAGGCACGTTCAAGAAGGCCCGTTCGTGGTCCGGAAGCGACATGTCCTTCCTGACCTTGATCGGGGAGATAATCGTTAGCGCCATCCAGCGGAAAGAAATGGAAACGGCCCTCTTCAAGTCCGAAAAGTATTACCGCAGCATCATGAAGTCAATCCCGATCGGGCTTTTCGTGTTCAGGTTGCAGGAGAATGGAGACCTGATCTTTGTCGATTCCAATCCCGCGGGCATCTCGATCACGGGAGAATCGGTCGTCGATCAATATGGTAAAACCATGGAATCGGCGTTTATCGATCTGGTCCGGTTGGGAGTGCCAACGATCGCAAAAAAGATCGCCGTGGAAGGCGGCGAATGGTCCTCCGACGAGGTTCCAATAGAGATAGGCGGCAACGATCTGGTCTTTCAGATCACGACCTTCCAGACCGCGCCGAACGAGGTGGCGACCGCGCTCGTGGATGTCACCCAGCGAAGGGAAATGGAACGCGTGATCGAGGAAGAAAACCAAAAACTCAAGGAAATCGACCGTATGCGCACGGACTTCATCACGACGACCACGCACGAGCTGAAAACGCCGCTTGTAAGCCTACTCGGCGCATCCGAATTCCTGCTCATGCACCACGACGAGATGGATGAAACCGAAGAAACAACCCTGATGCAACTCCTGTATCGCGGCGCGAGCAGGCTCAAGATGCTCATCGACGACCTCCTTGCCATCTACCGGGTGGAATCCGGCCGATTCACGATCGAGAAAAAAGATGTGGACTTATGCGAGATCGTGCGATCTGTTGTCAATGATACCGACTTTTTCCTGAAACAACGCGAACAAGAACTCGAGCTGGATATTCCCGAGGCGTGCCCCGTCAACGTGGATAGTATCAAGATCAACCAGGTCATCACCAATCTTATCAACAATGCATGCAAGAACACGCCTACAGGAGGCAAGATCTCCGTCTCGGTCGTATCGGACGGCCAAGAATTCACGGTTGCCGTGAAGGATTCGGGAGTTGGCATAACAGGCGAGGAAATGCCCCAGCTTTTCCAGAAGTTTGGAAAGCTCTCGAGGGAAGATGTTACCGAAAATATCGACATTCAAGGTACTGGTCTCGGCCTCTACATCTCGAAAGAGATCGTCGAGAACCACGGAGGCACGATCCGTGCCGAATCCGCAGGACGAAACGAAGGAGCAACTTTTTCCTTCACGATCCCGGTTCGGCATCAATCGGTCGAAGAACCGCGCCAAGATGAGACTTCAGGGAACGCGGAGTGAACAATTTTTCGTCGAAATGACGCCTGCCGCTGCAAGTTTCTCGCGGAAAGAACGATCGCGAGCCAACAACGAGTGCGCTCACGCGATCTCGTTCAGATTGAGCGGGTTCGCGATGTCGGTCACGAACTGCTGGATGGTCCCGATGTTCTTCATAAAGTCGGGCAACATTTTGAAGAACCACCAATGATTCTGGTTCGCGATGAATCGCGGCAAACGGCCCCAGAAATAATCGCCGTACCCGTTTCCCAGATAAAAATCTTTGTAGGCCTTGTGGACGAGCTCGGCGAGCTGCTTCCGGGTCAGGTCGGGCGTGCGCATGACGGGATGGACGAAATCGAAGTGCGTCCAATCCCGGTCCTCGATCCATCCCTTTTCCTCGGCCTCGTCCCAGAGGCGCGTGCCCGGGATGGGCGTGAGGGCCGTGAACTGCATCACATCGATATTGAGTTTTGTAGCATAGTCTATAGTCTTCAGGACTTGGTCATAGGTCTCGCCAAGGTTCCCGATGATGATCGCCCCGAAGATGGTCACGCCGCGATCGTGACATTCCTTGACGCAGTTCTTGATGGTCTCCACCTTGATGTTCTTGCCGATGCGGTCTAACGAGGCCTGGAAGGCCGATTCGATGCCGATGAAGAGCATGCGGAATCCGGATTCCACCATTCGGTCGAACGTCTTGATGTCCCGCATGATGTCGTCGGCCCGGGCTTGGGCTGAATACCAGAAGTGGTCGAGCCCGTGATCAATGACGAGGTCGCTGATCTCCCGGCAGCGGTTCATGTTGATCGTGAACTCGGAATCTTGGTAGCCGATCCACTTCACGCCCTTGTTGCACTCCTCGATCTCGCGGACGACTCGCTCGGGCGTTTTCTTTCGCCAAACCCCACCGCAATGCGTCGTGACGCAGCAGAAGTGGCAATTGCCAACGCAGCCACGAGATGACTCGATCAAGTCGACCGAGGCGCCAAAATACGCGTACTTCGTGTTGCCGATAAGGGTACGGTCGGGCATGGGCAGCTCGTCGAGGTTCTTGATGAACGGCCTGCGATCGTTGATGACCAAGGAACCATCGGCACCCTTGAAGGAGATCCCCAGCACGTCCTTCAGGTTCGCGGGGGTCCAGGTGCCGTCGCGCTCCAAGATGCCGACAATCTCGGGGAAGGTGAGCTCCCCCTCGTTCTGCACCGCGATGTCGAACACCGGGTTCAGCGCCGTGTCGGGAACCAGCGATGCGTGGTACCCGCCGATGACGACGGGCTTTTGATATTGTTTCGCGATCCCGGCGATTTCGATGGCATTGTTAATGGACGGCGTAAACGAAGAGATGGCGACAAGGTCCGCTTTCGAGATCATGCGCCGGACCTGGTCCGCGGGCATGGGCCGTGCTTTCAGGTCGATGAGGTACTTCTTGTGTTGCGGAACCGTGGGCGAGATGGACATGAGGGCGACCGGGGGAGACGTGAGGAACGATTCCAACCCGTGACTGCCCGCGTTGCCCGCGTTGACATAGAGGATGTTCATAAAACCACTACGTAGTCAACTACTTAGATCTGACAATCCAAGATTTTTTGATGTTTTTAAGGTTGCTCAGAGGAATGCAGGCTTATTACGAAATCAACAGTTGATTCTAGGCCGACCATCGACCAGAGGATCCAAAAAAAAGAAATAAAATAGTCCATCCGGACTCGTTATCATCCACGAACGCGGTTCCCGCTCGTTTTTTGCACTATCATTCCATTTCGGAACTATTGCTTGGCGAGTCTATCCGCTCGTGCAACCGCCGCCTTCCGGCGCGAGTCCACGCGATTGCGCGCTCCAACTGAGCCTTGCGAGGCTTGATTTTTCGTCGGCGAGAATAAGATAATAACTTTGCTATATAAACATTCCGCATCACCGACGGCGTCGAAAGACCGCTCTGACAGATTTCATGCAAATGCCTCGATGAGGTCAGGGGAGTGCGTGAGAATGCCAGATGAAGGAGGGAATTCGCATGCCGATCGTCAATTTACCCTCGTGGTAATCCTCCAGCTCGGCGATTCGTTTCTGGAGGTCCTCCCCGCTATTGACAAGCCATAACCAAGTAGGGGGGCTCGAAGCCGTCTTGAGCTTTTTCCGATCGACGAGTTCTTGGTATTCAGGGGAATTGATTTGAATCAGTAAATCTTAACTTGATAGTGGGTCCCCTGCAGGTGACCATCAACCCGTCAGGTTGAATACGGCCAACTTGTTATGGACCTTGCTCCAAAAGGAACGACGCGTTCCGGGCCTCGCTGGACGCGTACCGGGGCGAGCTGTGGGACGACCTCGGGGCGGTCACGGACCCGCGGGACGGGCACGCGATCGTGGACAAATCCCATCCCGGGTGGACCGTGACGTTCTGCGGCGGGCCGGTCGTGCCGTCGTCCCGGCTCGTCGACGTGATCGCCACGGCCATGGCAGGCCAGCAGCAGGCGTTGCTCTTTCACCCGGCATATCCCGTGGCAGACGAGCCGCTCATTGTGCACGGGCTCGAATTCGAGAATTCCATTGACCTCCCCTATTGGTTCAGGGCACTCGCCGCCACGTCGAACGCCGCCGCGTGGATCGACGACGGGGACCTGCTCGCTCGGCATGTTCAGCGATGCGACCGTATTCAACCAACCCCTCGGGGGATGGAATGTATCTCGTGTCACGGACATGAATCAGATGTTCATCTCGTCGTCGTTCGACCAGCCCGTAGTCACGTGGGATGTATCAAGCGTGACGAACATGTATGCCTTGTTTTGCCAAACCCCGTTCAACCAACCCCTCGCCGCGTGGGACATCTCGCACGTCACGGAGATGAATAGCATGTTCATGTCCACCCCGTTCAACAAACCTATCGGCACGTGGAATGTTTCGGACGTGACGGACATGCACAACTTGTTTCTCCAGGGTAAGTTCGACCAGCCCCTTGCCGCATGGGACGTCTCGCACGTCACGGATATGAGCGGCATGTTCTCATGTCCGTTCAACCAGCCCATCGGCACATGGGACGTGTCCCACGTGACGAACATGAATGGCATGTTTGCAGGTGACTCATCGTTTGATCAACCAATCGAAACTTGGAACGTGTCGATGGTCACCGACATGAGCAACATGTTCCAAGACGCCATTTCGTTCGACCAGCCCCTCGCCACGTGGGACGTGTCCAACGTGACGAACATGAATGGCATGCCTGGTTTGAACGGCGTGGACGTCCTGAAAGGGATCAGGCGCGAAACACGCGACCCTCCCGAGATCCTGATGATGACGGCCTACCGCCAAGATAGCACCGTGCAGGAGGCGCGAGACGAGGGGGCGATCGCCGTGCTCGAGAAGCCGCTCGACATCCCGTACCTCATCAGGTATTTTGCGGAGCACGTTGTCCCTGCCTAACTATAAATTCCTAACGCCCAACTTTTCATCTACTACGAATCAAAGATAGCAAAGGATCACGAGCACTTCCGTGAGGCCGACAGATAGATGCCGTCGATAGGAATTCTGGAAAAAACCGACACGGTGCTCTGGTACAGCTCCGAAGACATCGTACGGTACATGACATTGCTGAAATATGCAATCTCATTCGCGCAAAACGTTCGTGACGGCCGGCTTGAAGAAATTGGCCACACTCCGTTCCAAGGAGTTGATCGCCTCGAAAAGCATTTCTTGTTCGTCAAGACTCAGGCGCTCGAAGGTAAAAAGTCGATCGTGCTTAACTTCTGCTTCGATTTTTCCGAATCCGAGCTGAAATCCAAATCCTGGGCGAAGCATATCGTCAAGATTTTCGTGGAAATGTTCCTTGACCGGGTGAAGGTTAGCCGATGCCCGCGTGCGCCCTGCCCGCCGAATGCGCCCTGAAAGGGGATTGTTGCACGGCCTGCTTCGAGGCTTGCGAGGCGGCAGACCGGTGCCACTTGTTTCCCGAGGAAAAGGCTCGGGGTTGAAATAGTCCGCTGGAAAACACGGTCATGTCAGGCGATTATCCCCGTGGTGACGAGCGAGTCGATTGGCTCTGCCCGGTCTGCGGGAATGCTATGCCGCTCTTCGCGGGCCTGAAAGCCTGCGCGCTGGATGACGGGTGCTGCGACGAGTGCTATGCCAAGTGCTTCGCGGCTCAGCGATGTTCGAAAATCGATGACGACCCGTTCTGGGAGTGGCTGGAGTCGTTGCTCGCCAAGATCGACAGCTGGGCCCCCAAACGAAAGGCATGAACCAAACTTTTTGTTTATAACCAATTGGTCTTGGGAAGGCCATGGCGCTCGATAACAAGGAAGCACGGGCCGTTGCCTTCGAGGGGTTCGATGCAGTGCAACGGAAGCTGATGGCCGCGGCCAAGGCGTTCAAGCAGGCCCCGACGGAGAAGGAGGGCCGCGATGCCTTAGCAGCATTCGTGAAAGACGTTCTCGTCACGTATATCGACGGGCGGAAGGACGCGCTCCTGCGGCGGGTCATCCCGGAAGTGCTCGCCGTGACCAAACGCGTGGCTGATCTCGAAAAAGTCAATCTTGCCCCCTTGAAGTATATTGTTCGGAACCCTAACATGAACTAGCCCCCCCAAGATTGATCCTCAATTTTCAAAATATCATGGCCATATCTCGCGGCGCATTCAATCATCGCGTGAGCCGTGAATGCCCGAACCGAAACCGCCCTTCAAGCTCGTGGACAGTCGATTCGACCGGGCCAGCCGAAAGCGCAAGTCCGCGCGGGTCGAGAAGGACCGCATGGACATCCTGAAGGGCATGGTCGAGATGCAGGATCGCATCAAGGAAGCCTTAATCGAGTAAAATCGAAAAAGAGAATACCCCCCTTGGATTTGCCCAGGTCCGTGTCGTTGATGGGTCTCGATATTGGCCGCGGTCAGGCAAGTTTATATGCAAAAAATCGATTTATTCCACTAGCATGATTCACATCAACCCGAACCATGGATGCTCGGGCCCCCGGCTTCTTGCCCTCACGCTCCTCTTTATCCTTTGTTGGATTCTCGTTCTCTCGCTGCACGAGCGACCAGCAACGATCCCGGCGAATCAAGCGGGGCCGGTGGGAACCCCAGGTGAGTCTTCGAACCCTTTCTCGTTTCTCTCCACGTGGAATACGAACATCACGTACGGCGGTTCGACCGAAAGCAATCAGGTCAAGCTGCCCTTGATCCCGACAGGTGCGTACAATTTCCTCGTGTCTTGGGGGGACGGGTCGACCAACACGATCACTAAATGGAACCAGAATCAAACCTTGCACACATACGCCTCGCCTGGTATCTACGCGATAAACATCACGGGAACGATCGATGGCTGGTTGTTGGACAACTCGGGTGATTACCTAAAGTTGGTCGGCATCTCTCAGTGGGGATCGCTGACATTCGGGCCCAGGGGCTCTTATTTCGCCGGGTGCTCCAACTTGGTGCTCAACGCAACCGACGCACCCGGTCTCTCGGGCACGACCACGCTGGCCGATTGTTTCTTTGGGTGCACGAACCTCGGGGGCATCGGGAACATGAGCTCGTGGGACGTTTCAGGAATCACCAATATGGAAAGCATGTTCAAAAACGCGTCCTCGTTCAACCAATCCATCGGCGCGTGGGATGTTTCGCACGTGACTGACATGATCGCCATGTTCGAGGATGCATCATCGTTCAACCAGCCCATCGGCGCGTGGAACGTCTCGCGCGTGAACGAAATGGCCCAGATGTTTTACTACGCGTCATCCTTCAACCAACCCATCGGCACATGGGCCGTCTCGCACGTTGTAGACATGAGCACGATGTTCTGGGGTGCCACGAGGTTTAATCAGAACATCGACGCATGGAACCTGACCTCGTTGACGACCACGGCGAGCATGTTTGCCGGTGCCATATCGTTTGACAAGCCTCTCGGGGGCTGGAATGTCTCGGCAGTAACTTACATGGGCGGCATGTTCCAGGATGCCACGTCGTTCGACCAACCCATTGGCGGGTGGAACGTGTCGCGCGTTACCGACATGAGCTCAATGTTTTCTGATGCGACTGCGTTCGACCAGAACATCAGCGTGTGGAATGTGTCGGCCGTGGCAAACATGTACGCCATGTTTTTCGAGGCGGCGGCATTTAACCAACCCTTGGACGGGTGGAACGTTTCAGGTTCAACGGATATGAACGGCATGTTTTCCTACGCGACCTCGTTCGACCAGCCCATCGGCTCGTGGAACGTGTCGCGCGTCAACTACATGGACTACCTGTTCCAGAACGCGTCGTCGTTCGACCAACCCCTCGAATCGTGGAACGTGACGCGCGTGGCGGACATGAGCTACATGTTCGATGGTGCCACGTCGTTCGACCAATCCATAGGGGGATGGAACGTGTCGCGCGTGACCGACATGAGCTACATGTTCGATGGTGCCACGTCGTTCGACCAATCCATAGGAGGATGGAACGTGTCGCGCGTGACGGACATGAGCTACATGTTCTGGGATGCCTCGTCGTTCGACCAACCCATCGGCGGGTGGAACGTGTCGCACGTGACCCTGATGCTCTGTATGTTCGGGGGTGCATCTACTTTCGATCAATCAATCGATGGCTGGGATGTGTCGCACGTGACCGACGTGGTATGCATGTTCTATGAAGCATCTTCGTTCGATCAACCTCTCGACGAGTGGAATGTCTCCAGCACTGAATACACGGATCGCATGTTCTATGGTGCGGTATCGTTCGATCAACCTCTCGCCGGGTGGAATGTCTCTGGCGTCGTGAGCATGATGTATATGTTTTACGGCGCCTCATCGTTTGACCAGTCGCTCGGGGCGTGGAACGTCTCCCAGGTGACGAGCATGGTCGAGATGCTCTATGATGCCCCGATCTCGATCAAGAATTACGATGCACTGTTGATCGGGTGGTCGAGCCTATCCCTGCAGCATGGCGTTATCTTCGACGCGGGCAGTTGTGTCTACGATGCCTCGGCCGCCGCAGCCCGTGCTGCCATCATCTCGACGTTTAGCTGGACCATCTCCGACGGCGGGCTCGTGACGGTCCCAAGCGCCCCCCTTGTCGTCACGGCGATGTCAGGCAATAGCAGCGTGGTGTTGAAATGGTACCAACCGTCGGATGATGGCGGATTCCCCATCCTGAACTACAGCATCTTCGCCGGTCCATCACCGAGTGCCATGACGTTGCTGGCGACTACGGGGAACGTGTCTTCCTATAACGCCTCTGGCCTGACCAACGGCCGCGTCTACTGGTTCACGGTTGCCGCGGAAAATGCCATTGGCAGGGGTGCGAACGCGACGGCAACCAGCGCGACCCCCATATCGGTTCCATCTGCGCCGGGATCGATATCCGCCACAGCTGGCAACGGGCTGGTTGTCCTCACCTGGAAAATCCCGGCAAGCGATGGCGGGTCTGCGATCACGAACTACTACATCTACGCGGGTACATCCCCGGGCACCGAGACGTTGCTGGCGACGGTCAGGAACGTGCTGACTGACACGATCACGGGCTTGACGAACGGGCAGGCCTATTATTTCGAGGTGAGCGCGGTCAACGGCGTCGGCGAGGGCGCCAAGTCTAGCGAGATATCGGCCACTCCGACATCCGGTAGCACGGGCGGCGGTGGTGGAGGTTCGGGAGGCGGGGTAACCCCCTCCTATCCGGTCGGGCTGGTGTTTGTTATGCTCGTCGCCTCGTGCGCGTGTCTCGCGGCCGTGTCGAGACGGAAGATGAAATCTTGATCATTTCGATGAGCTCGGGGCCGTGCTCGTCGTGGCCGAGCAGCGCTTGAACACCGGCACGTGTCGCCAAAATATTATCAAGTGAGTATTTCTTTTCACTTATATCGCCGGAGGGGTGGGTCTGCCATGGCCTTCAACAAAAACAAGGAAGCACGGGACATCGCCTTGGAGGGGTTCGATGCCGTGCAGAAGAAGCTGGTGGCCGCGGCCATGGAGTTCACGCAGGCCCCGTCGGAGAAAGAGGGCCGCGATGCCCTGGCAGCGTTCGTGAAAAACGTGCTGGTGAAATATATCGACGGGCGGAAGGACGCGCTCCTGCGGCGTGTCATTCCTGAAGTGCACGGCCTTTCGAAACGCGTGGCGGACCTCGAGAAAGCCCACCCTGCCAGCGAGTGATCGCGTTCTTGTTTTTTTTCTCCGCCTCTCGCAAAGGACATATCCCGCGGCACGCACGTGTACCACGTGAAAGATATCAAGCTCGTTGATAACCGCTCGTCCCGTGACGCGAAAAAACGCAAGTCCACGCGGATCGTGAAGGAACGCATCGATCTCCTCAAGGGAATTGCCGAGACGCAGGGCCGCATCAAGGAAGCATCGGCCGATCATGAAAAAAAGGAGGAATAAAGGAATTCAAGCCGGTGCGGGTTCCGTTTCACCTGTCGGCGCGGTCAAAGGCCGATCGCGTCGGGCGCGGACGAGATCCCCGAACCCCGCGTGGGTCGCGGCATTGTAGACAGAGCTAAGGCTGCAGAAGCCCGAGGCCTGGAGAAGGCCGGCGATGTTCGTCTTCCCGAGGTCCCTCGCGGCCGCGAGCGTGGCGACCGCGGCCTGCATGCGGGGGTTGGAGAGGCGGGGCGAGCCCCCGATGGATGGCAGGACCGACAGGGCCCGGTGCCTCAGGTCGGCATCGGGGATGGCGTCCAAGTAGGACAGGGCGGATGGTAAGACTGCAACGCGCTCCGGCTTGGGAAGGAACTGCCGGTACTCGAGCAGCCAGCGTCTCGTACCCATAGGCATATCACCCACCGGGGAGGCGGCCCGGAACCGCGCGGGTCCTGCTGTCGTTCGCGCTCGAATATCTCAATGCCAAGGGCGTGCAATACGTGGAAGGCTATTGTCCCGCGACGAAGCCTGGCCTGCAATCGGCGTTCCTCGACGCGGGGTTCCGGCCGCTGGGCTACACGCCCGCGTGGAACCTCGACCGGCGCACTGGGCGGTTCGTGGACCAGGTCGTCTTCGGCTGGTCCAAGCGGTTCGGCCTCGGGGCCACGGCCCTGACCAAGGCATCTAAGCGGCTGGCGGGCGTGCTCGGCCTGTCCCGCGAGGAAGCCTGAAGATGTCTCAACTTTCAGGAGACGCAACCTTTTTATGGAAAAATCGATTTCACGACCATTCGGAGATGGATTGGAGCATATGGAAAATAGTGATAATGAGACGCTCGTGGAAGAGGAGCAATTGGCGATCAAGAAACTCGAACAGATATGGGGCCGCACGCTGACCCGGCCATGGAATTACGACGCAAATAATGGCCACGTCACCTCGATTCACGTGACGGACATCAATGGAAGCAGTATTTTTTCTGTGTCGCTCGTTCCTTCAACAAGAGGAGAAAACGTGAAGAAATAGTAGGTAAGAGATCCACTTCTCAGGATTGGTAGAGTGCGTATGGCTAAGTAATTGAAACAAGGATCAGAACATCGACCCGCCATCATCCACGATGCAGCTCGTGTCGCGAGAGAATTTTCATCATCTCCAATGCCCGATTCCAATGCCTTGTTGAAATTCTTTACCGACGAAGAAATATTTTTCTCGCAAGGATGCCCATTACAGGCTTCTGCCATTCGCAGTGGGCCAACTCGCGTGTCCGTTGCTAACAGCGGGGGAGAAACCTCGACGCGGGGTTCCGGCTCCTAGGTTACGCGCCCGCGTGTATCTTTCATTTTCCCGTCAATGGAAACGAGACTTTTGCAAAATTCAGTTCAGCGGTTCGTGTTTTTCTCGAAAAATATAGAATCAAAAACGAGGAGATCTTATCGTTGTTTAAAGTTTTCTGTTCGGAGTAATTTTATAACGTCTGAAATGAGCAGGTTGTCATAGTCTTTCCCTTTCTCAACACTTAGGCCCTTTTCCATGTTTTTAACGATATAGGAAATGAATTGTTCCATGCCATCTTCTTGGATGCAGGTAGCAAATGCTTTGACTTTGGACATCTCGCCTAATTGATATATACCTTCAAAGCACTGGGATAAATCCTCACACTCCCAGCAACCCTCGTAGTTGGATTGGATGCAACAATTTCGCTGAAAACAACCTGCATTATAACGGTCTTGTTCGCATTTGGTCGCATTTTCCCTGCATCCATCGCATAAAGCCGTTCGATAACATAATTTACATATGAGACCACAAAAGGCAACACTCTCGATGAGTTCCTGTTTCCTCATTTGCCAATCAGTCATATATAAAATTTTGATTCCGAACTAATAAAATTTGCATAGCAATCGTATCTCTTCACTCCTGAATTTAATCTTTTCGAAGAATTGGCGCAACGGTGACTTTAAATCATCCCTCAACTCGTAGAACGTGTTATGTATGACGCCTTTTCGCATGCATTTCCAAATTTGTTTCATAGGGCTTAATTCTGGTGAAAAGGGCGCCATTGAATTTGTCTCGACCTTGAAACCAATCTTCTTGAGAAATTGCATGACGATTTTGGCGTGATGTTTCTTTGCATTATCCGTGACGATGTATATCTTCCTGTGATCCTTGCAACGCCAAAACACGCGATGCAGGAACTTGATGTATACGCGAGCAGTTACTTTACCAACGAAATCGTTAGTAACCTCCCCTCGGATAGGCATTCTTGGGGCAAGAACGCCAAGACCAAGGACGGCAAGCTGGAATAGCACCGGCTGAGCCGTGATTCCTGGATCCTTCCTTGAAGGTTCAAACTTGCAATGGCCTGCTATTTGCTTGGAACACGGGTCCAATGAACTGGGCATAGAGCTTTGCAAATCCCGGTCTGGATGAAACCAGGCAAGTTATCCGGCTCTCATCTCGAGCAATCCGTGTTGATAACTCTAGAAGATCCGGCACTACATTTGGTGTGATGAAAAAAAACTTGACATAGGTTGTAGACTGCGAAAAAAATGCTCACTTAACTCTTGAAAATAATGGATGTTTGAATTAGCCACCATCGAAGCCCTTCGTGGCACGTGAGATCGAGCTTTGCCGTTCAACATCCCTCTGAGATCACAAGATTTTCCGCGTGCCTTCGTTGAGTCTCTATTGTCTATTGCATCATTTTCAATTATTTCTGTCGCCGTCGGCAACCTATGTCAAGAAGAAAAACGACGATTTGGTCTTAGCCATCATTTCACTTATCACGTGAACGAACTGATCGCGCCCGATTACAAGGCGGGTGTCAAGATTGGAATTGTCCCGATCTACGGGCCTCTCCAAATTGATTGAAATGCATTCATTCAGCAAGTGGTGATTCCTTTGGACGGCCACGCTCGCCTCTTCTCTCGTGCCGGGGGTCGAAATAATGCGGTTCTCTTTCAGGTTTTTCACCTACTTTTGCGCCGGCCAATCGTTGTTTCCCTTCCTTGGTACCCTGCTTCCTGGTCTGGTAGGAATCGCCGTGATGGAGCGGGACGCAGACCTTGGCGTGCACGTCTCACTTGGTCAGGCGATTACCTGATCCTCTTTCCGCTTTATCCAAGTCATCGATCAGCTCGCAGGCCCGCCGGACTTGGTCATCGATGAGCCCGAGATACTCGTCGACTTTCCCGCCATCCCCGCCGACGTGACGCTTCAGGTAGTAGGCCGCGTTGGAGATGACGCTCAATGGCTCCCTGATGTCCTCCACCCTGCCAGCCAAGGGGCGTCCATCCGGTATCTCGTTCCTTGGCTCCGTCGTCTTGGTCATTTTCGCCGTCATAGTTACCTCCGTATCAAGTGGCGATGCTTATCCAACATCCTATGATAATATTATTAAAATTTATCATCTTTCGATAAATATTATTAATAGATCATTAAATATGTAATTCACCTCAATTTATGGTTTTCCATCGCGTTAGCTCCATCTATCGTCTTCATTTTTAAGGAATTGCAGTCACGGGTGAAAAATACGGGTAAAATCGCCGGGACATGGTCTTTCCGAGAAACTCGTTCAATTCCAAGGGTTCAGCAGCGGGATCTGCCTGCGCGGCGAGGAATCGCTGCACCTGCCAGATGTTGTAAAGCAAGGCTTTCGCGCCCAGGATCCCGAGACGGCTATCCCGTCCGCGGAGATGGGACGAGATGCCGAGGCGATTCATCTCGCGAAAAGCAATCTCGATGAACCAACGCTGGCGATACAGCAATCGGATGTAGCTCGCGTTGCCGTCCAGTTTCGTGATACCGCGTGTTCCTCCTCGTGACACGATCAAGGGGAAAATGCGTATCTTCGCTTCCATAAAGGTTATCTTGTTTGCCTTGAGCTCGCGTTTGATGGCGTCCATCCGGTAGCTACGTTTCGCCGCGAGCTCGAGATCAAACTCCAGCAAAGGATAGCCCTTCCCGCGCGCGTAGGACAACTTCATAGATCCCTTCCCGAAACGACCGCTCTTGCCAAGCAGGTAATCCTCGATTAATTGTTCGATTTGCTTGCACTTTCGTCCGGGCATGATAACCGTGACCTTCCAGTGCACGAAGGCCAGCAGCAAGTCTTTACGGTAAAATTTTCGATCGAGCAAGGCATACGTGACCGAGAATCCGTTGTTCTTTAACCGGGTCATGACCGTGTCGAACATCGGTAACCGCTTCATGCCTTTCTTGAGCTTGAACATGGCGATGACTTGGTGCAATTCGCCTGCAATCACCGAGAACACAAGCGTCTTGTTGACGGTCTTCCCTTCCTTCATGCCAAAGCAGTACGGATCGTTCTTGTCTTTCTTGCAAGGCTCGTTGTGAACGTCGGCGATCAACTTCAAGTTTTCCTTGACCAAGCCAAGCTTGTGTAACATGAGAAAATGTGCGAGATGCACGGCATTCCAGAAATCCTCGGTGATTCCCAACGCCTCGATCCTTTTCAAGAATCGGGACAATGCTGGCTGGTCCGGAAAAAGCCGGCGTTCCATATTGTTCGAGGAGATGTTCGAGCAGATCCACGTCATGGGGGAGGCGGGCCGGGGGCCGCGCTTGGAATCGCTCATCGTGCGGGCATCGCGGGTGCTCGGCGACGTGCAGTTCGTCGGGCTCTCCGTGACCATCGCCAACCCGGTCCAGGTGAACGAGTGGATCGCGTGGCTCGGTCACGACATCACGCTCCTCATTTCACATCACCGCCCGGTCCCTCTCGAGTACAAGGTATTACTGGCCCTGAACGATCACGAGGCCATAGTAACCATCGTGGAAAGCGTGGTCGCCGACGGGGGGCAATGCCTCGTATGCATTGAACGAGCCCGGCAACTGGTTGATGCAGCCGCCGAACTCGGTTCCCCGGTCTCCGATCTCGAAGCCATGCTCGACATACTTGTTGCCTGAAACCAATCTGAATTCTTTTTAGTTCGTTGACTATTCCATCGCCACATCGATGGCCTTTTTAACTTCAGGAACAATTCACAATTAACGGACCAAAGTGTAATTATGAATTTCAAGGGTAAAAATGTCCTGATCACGGGTGCATCGCGAGGGCTCGGGGAAGCCCTTGCCCGGCAGATAGGCGCTCTAGGGGCAAATTTGATTTTACTGGACCGCAACGACCAGCCATTCTGCACCATTGCGGATGACCTCGGAAAGCAGGGCGTTCATGTTGATTGCTACAAGTGCGACGTAACAGACCAAGATTCCATCGACACGTTATTTGCCACCGTGCAGGATCATCATGGCACCGTAGACGTTCTCATCAATAACGCCGGCATTCTGAACACATGGGGGTTCCAGAATAGTTTCGCCGAATTCGAACGAATGATGGATGTCAACGTCTTGGGGTATGCCCGCATGCTCCTGACGTTTATGCCCATCTTAGGCCGGCCGATGACCGGCAAAAAGGCCCGGTTTAAACAAGGGATGGTCATCTTCATTTTATCGATTGGCGGGCTCGTGATTGCTCCCAACCTGCAATTTTATGGCGTCTCGAAAGCGGCGTCCATCGCCATGGCGAGTGCCCTTCGCCAGCATTTTTTGATTAATAACCAGAAGTACATGAAAGTCCTCGACGTGCGCCCTCCCCAGTTTGACACGCAGCTATATGTAGAGTCCGACTTAGACGCGTGGATAAAGGAGCTCCGGGCCAAGGGCAAGCTGCCCACCCCAGAGCGATTTGCGTCGATGATCATCAAAGCCGCCCAGAAAGACGCCCAAGATGTCAACCTAACCTTCTTAGGCAAGGTGGCGGCATTTGGTGCAAAGTTCTTCCCCGGTACCGTGCTCTACTTTTCCCGCAGGTATTACCAGAATAATCAGAAAAAGGCGGTTAAGCTCGACCGCAATGGCTAATTAATTCTCTTCACATTATGAGTTTACCTCCCTACTCTTGATTTTTTCGATTAATAGCGACTTTATTCCTCCTGCCCAGATCTGAATAAGAAAGGTCACAGCGGTGATCAAGTTCTTGCTCTCCTTCTCCAGCGTGCATCTTTTCCAAGGCTCCTGCTCGGAGAAGAGCGAGATCGTGCCGCTGGCCGATGCAATCTCGTCCATCAATGCAAGTGTCCGTTCGACCTGCCAATCGTTGTATAGCATCATCGCGACCATCAATTCGAATTGGACCGGTCCAACCTCGCGTGATCGTCTTGGAAGATGACCTGGCAGGCTTGCATCACCTCGTCGTAAAGCGAGGTCATGGTCCTGTTGAGCTGGAGCAATTGTACCACGGAATCGAAATCCTCGATATCCGGCCGGAGTTGCATGATGGAGTCAAGGTCGATCACATCGGCAAATCGTTTCCCGAGCGCCTCCATGAAGATGGCTTTATTGCCGAGCACAACGTTTAATTATACACGTACGGATAGGGCATCCACACTCCTACTAGCGAGCTTGCTTGAGCAAGTTGCATCCCGTTCGCCAACTTGAGGGCGGATTTATGTGGGAACGCGGAAACAAATATGACAAATGGAGATTCAACATGATGTACAAAGATGAAGAAGAACAGCCCGTGGAAGAAGAGCCCCCCAAGGAAGAAGAGGAAGAAATGAAGCCCGAGGAAGAGGAAGAGTCCATGCTGGACGAGGAAGGCGCTGGTGAAGAGACCCCCGCCCCACCTACTGGTGAGGAAGGCGAGGAACAGGGAACGCGGCAGCAATGCCCGCAATGTGGCTCGCTGAGCTTTAAGGAAACCGAAGACAAGAAGAAGGTCGTCTACTACAACCAAGGCATACCAATATATGCGAGGAAAGGAGTTTGCAACAGGTGCGGCACCGAGTGGGAACTATCGCCCTCATCTCGTTCTTAAATACGGTCATAACCGTTAGACCAGTATGATCCAAATCGGGGATCGGCATGAAACTCAAACTTGGAATTGAAATCGGGTTTGTCATCGCGCGATGTGCACAGCTTGGCATCGCTTGTCTCGCGATCCCGCCCCAGCAATGGTTCCCGCAGGCAGGCACATCCGTTACTTACAACCTCTCGTGGTCCGTTACCTACTTGAACGAGACATGGTTAAGCAGCACGGGTTTCGACCTCTACGTGAACAATTACTCCACCGGTTCATGGATTCTCATCCCATATGCATTTGGTAACGATCTGGCGGGTGAATATCAGCTGGCCCTCCAGAACGTTTCCGTGACGCTGATCCATGCATTTTCAAGCCTGAACTCGACAACACTGAACCGGACCATGACCCTCGTTGCC